>Ga0210040_10007327_pt1 | contig 13419 bp, 9 predicted proteins | sample CryGeyCG12114_NA_FD_185462 | JGI IMG/M metagenome (GOLD analysis project Ga0210040, IMG submission 185462) | Groundwater microbial communities from aquifer - Crystal Geyser CG19_WC_8/21/14_NA (SPAdes) (version 2) | ecosystem: Environmental > Aquatic > Deep subsurface > Groundwater | place: USA... | reverse complement strand
ATTGAATTATTGGTGTGACAATATTTTAATGATTTAAATTTGTAAAAATCGACTATTTATTGTAAAATTCTTGTTTTTAAATACTATTCTATATACCTTGGTTTTTACAAACTTACAAATATAGACCATAGATGGCATGATCTGTTTGTTTGTACTATGCGGAAAATTGGTAATGCGTTCATTACTTGTAAATAATGCTCAACTACTGTGACTGAGACGCTTTCTACTCTGCAACTCTGTATAGTCCGATTGCACAAATATTTTAAAGCGAAGACTGCAAATGTAGTAAGGAATTTCAATTGCAAAAATGTTACAGAAATGAACTGATAAAAATGAATTTAAATATTGACTTTAGCAAAACTTAAATTGAGTCTACCTGTTCTATGCTAGAAATTCAAAACATTTTCAAATTACCTTTGCATATACGAGTATTTTCAACATATGCTAGTGTTCGCACTAGTATCAGAAGTGAAATTGACATATGTCACACTGTCACTGCCGCATGATTATAAATAGCGATAGTTGAAAAGCTTGTTTGCCATGTAAAATTGATGCTTGCGCAAATAAGCTCATCAGTAATTTGGAAAATATTTTTCAATGCAACGGGCCTCGTAAGCCCCATAGTAAATAATAAGCAAACAAAAAATAAACTATTTTTAGGCCCTCCAAAATGATGGATAGTTTATGCATCGTGAGTGACTATAGACAATCTTTTTCAATTGTGCACATACATTATCAGTCAAATTTGGAGTTGGTAAAGCGTCACATCAGCTTCATCATGTATCTTAATTGGCAGCATTTTGTCATGAGTGAGTAATTTGTTTTGTTAAATCCAGTACTCTCAGCTCAAGCTCTTCTATTCAATACTTTCTCAAGTATTTTTCGTACCAAAGCACTATAAAAGGATGAACATGTTTTCCCAAATAACATCATAAAACTTCTCAAAATAAACTTCAAGTCTGATAAGTTATGATGGCAAGAATAATTTGGTGTTTCACAACACGCCCACTAAAGTTTTCCAACTTTCTGGCCTACTACTCTATTTCCGAGAACAAATAGATCTTGTCTGAGCATGAAAGCCACTAACCATGTTTCAAGAAAACAAAAAGGTTAAAGAAACCATAGGAAAGTCAAGCCACGCGTACCATCCAACTTGTATATTGTCACCTGAAAAGATTATAAAACTTTGGCCAGTACGCATCATGTAAACTAATCGAATAGAATTGTGTTACTCGTACTCTATAACGTCATTCATTTTGTTCCACAGGACTAACTAACTATGATAAGCTTCACAAAAAATAATGAACTTTCCCATTCTGGATTTTGGCTTCCCCCATGATTATTTATTACCCAACAAGCTTACGATACGGAAAGAAAGTACTTACTGCAGTTTTCCCATTATCCGAAGCATATAAATCTTACATATGAATTTAATATGGCACAACTTTTTTGGCACCATCAACCAATTGGCTGACTAACCAACTAACTAGGCACAAGCACACACATAAAACTCTGTAATCAGCTTAATAAAGTTAAGAATTACCAATACATTCCATGTATGTACACAATTGCATAGCAATGAGGTAACATGAAACCTTTAAGTTGACCCTAGGTTATTTTGAAATCCCATTTGGTTCAACCAAATCCAATTAGTTGTGCGATATAAAACAAGACCCATGGGAGCTGCTCTCACAGTTTTGATTTTATCCTACTTCTTGTTGTGTTGTTTCCGAAAACGCCTACAATTTTCGAACCTGGTGAGCAAGCACAGGACATTGGATTCCCATTCACATCTCTCAATACACTATAACTTGTGCATCCCAAGGGACTCCAAGTGAACGCAACACGTCATTCCTCTTTATGTTTACGGCCACCAAAGCATTCCAATTCACCAGTCTGTGTCATTGCACACATCATTGCCTTTTTTACGTTGATTAAAAAGTGAACCTGAGAGGACTCTAGCTCTTTTTTTCTCTGTGCGTGCTCAACATCAATACAATATTTGTTTTTTTTCTTCACCCCGTGACTTGTGCATATCACATCAACATTTGAACAATGATTCCATTAGTGTGCCTTTTGGCGTTCCACGTCGTAGCCGTAAAGGTTTTCAAGAAAACGTCCCCAAATAGTAAATCCTTATTCCTTCTCCCTGTTTCACTTACTTACTTAGACTTACTCACAGTTAACTATGAGAACCAGGATGGCAAAACTTTCCCATTGATACTTGTAACCTACTTAAAGAGTGCTTGCCTCTGTACTCTATAGACGGCACAAGTCTTTGGTAGCCAAAACTTGGCCAATCTCACTCAACGTGCAGTTCCATAATAATGGAGCAAGACTCTGTGCAATCATTTCCCCAAACTACCGTCTTGTTTCATCATTATATTCTCTAAATATATTATTCTTTACTACTTGAGAAAACATTTTTGTTGCCGTTGTTGTTTTTTTATGATTAAAGCCAAAAAAAGTTTCACCCATTGTAAAAATGTAATAAAAGAAGTAATTTTAGAAGCTATTTTTTTGCCTAGATATATGCCCTTATGAGAAAACTTTTTTTTCTACTTACTATTCAGCTAAGATTACAGTGTACCTGGGAAAACGAGATTTTGTCGATCGTTTGGATGGAGTGGTGGACCCTATTGATGGAGTTCTCGTTGTTGACAATGACTACTTGAAAGATAGACGTGTCTATGGCCAGGTAAGAAGAACCTGCACAAAGTCTACAGTGCGCTGCAAAACTGTCAAAGTAGTATATGGTAACCTCTAACTTACTCTAGCAAGTGCGTGTAGTTCAATATGGATAGGAAGAAAGTAGTGGGAAGCATTATCCCACAGTTTACGAACATATCAGATTGGATCGCAAGTTGTGTATACAGTGTGTTTGTTTGGAAAGCTTAGATTCTTCCATGTCATTTTGCTTATCGCCTTTTTTGTGCTTACTCACTCTTCCGAGTGTTATAATAAAGTGGCAAAGTTGGAGTTCATATTTTCTTGGGTGAAAGCAATGCGTTTGCATTTGGAGGATCATGACAGATCGTATCGCTTCAACTTCATGAATCACAATACCTAGAGCTGTATTTGTATTAGGTATCTTGTGTTTGATTCCGTTCCTAGGAAAGATTTAAAATTCAATAGGGGGATTTTTACCTTTAAGGTGTAATATTTCATGAACTGGTAAGTTTCTTCCGTGTGTGGGTGCCAAAGGAATACTAAAGTCGTGGTACATGGATAAATTTTCACTAAATTTTCATAGGCCTTTCAAATAGACGAGCTGTATACATTAGTACATTGTGTGTTTGTATGGTTCACCTTGAACTGTTACAAGCATGAGAGAAAAAGTAAGTGTGTGGTGCCAAACATGGATGACTTTTCCCTTACACGGCATTCATGCATGGAATATAGTGGACCAAAGGGAGTCACCGAATGAAGACATAGCGTCTTAACTATCCTCTTATTATTCGTAAAGGGAGAAAAAGCTTTTGCTTTTGCAATACGTTTTACCTTTTCCTTTTCTACTTGGAATAATAACATGGTCTTTCATTTCCCGTAGAACGAACCACACGGAGGGAGGAATGTGAAAGCTACATTCACAGATACATAATGCTCGCCTGAATATTTTTTATGCATTCCATTATATACTGCTATGGTGGGAGAGGTCTCTCTTTGGCTTGTGTGTACTCATTCAAAGTATTTCTGAGCGTTCGTCTCTGTTCCCATCAGTGAGTGAACCATTTGGCCAATGGCCATTAGGAAAGTCGTTTTCTTAGCTTGAACAATAAGTAAGCACTATGGGTTTGGATAGAAGCCGTCGCGTTCACATTAAACTAGCACTCAATGAACATGAATATATGTGTAAAATCTCTTTTGTGAAAAAGAGGAAACGGCTTTTATTTCAATAATAATTGCTCGTTTCGCCCTGACTAAGGAATCCATTCAAAGCACATTTTACCACGTGAGGATTTACGAGGACCATTGTGGACCCAATTTTTTGCTCTTTATTAAAGACGTTTTTCTTTAAATTAAATATAAATTTTGTACATAGCCATTTGCCTTTCTGGCCAATATGTTAATAAATGAGGTTTGAACCAGTTTATGGCCATTGCCGATTTGTATATGGAGAGAAAGAAATTGGGTGGGGACTGCCAATAATGTGTGGCCACACATGCACACTACTAACACTCACAAATAAACTGATGAATATCGCCCATACTCATTGTTAGTACTGACTGCTGAAAGGAGTGTACAGTGAGAGACTTTAATGACCGGATACGACCATCATAGCATTAATAGGGAGTCTCCTTTTCTTTTTGGCAAGAGTAATAGGATTCGTTGGTGCCAAGATGAGTTTTTTCATTGTCTTTTCTTCTCCAACAGTTCTTGCCGTATGAAAAGCTATTTCTTTTGATGGGGCGAGAACAATTCCATGAGTGGATATTATAGTTAGTCCTAGTGGTCCTCTGGGACGGACGTTAATATGTATTTTCTATTGTTTTCCTTCCATTGGGCCATTTATCTATAGAGATCTTGAGGGAACTAACTCACAAATTCTTTTCCTATCATGTAGGTGTCAACCACATTTAGATATGGTCGAGAGGAGGATGAAGTTATGGGGGTCAAGTTTAGCAAAGAGATGGTCTTGTGTAAAGAACAAGTGGCGCCTGCAGTCCGAAATAAAGCTAACGATCTTACACCCATGCAGGACAAGTTGATCAAGAAACTGGACGCTGCCAACAACGTATTCCCATTTGTGTTTCGACTCCCGGAATCTGCACCCCCAAGTGTGACCCTGCAACCTGGAGAACAAGATATAGGGAAACCTTTAGGAGTGGAATATGAACTGAAAGCATTTGTTGCCGACAATGATCAAGACCCAGGACATCGACGATCAACCGTGTCTCTCAGAATCAGGAAAGTGCAGTTTGCTGCTCTCAATAGAGGCCAAAAACAACCGAGCACTCTAGTCAGCAAAGGATTTGCATTCAGTCCAGGGAAAATCAATTTGGAAGTTACATTGGATCGAGACATTTATTATCATGGGGAAGAAGTTGCAGCTCATGTGTCTGTGGCAAACAATTCAAAGAAAGCAGCCAAGAGCATTAAGGTTCGTTTGGTTTGCTACCCATAACATGAATGAAAAGGGGTAATTGTTGTAGCAGCATTTTTGCCCGTTTCATTCTCTTTTACCCCATTTCATGTCTTCATCACATGTGCTCGTCCCACTGGTTATCATTATGATTATTATGATTACTCGGTTCGTTATTATTACCATTATCAGCATTGGTTGTCCGGTAGTTACCAAGAATGTGATGTAGTTAGTTGTGATGCGGAAACGCATTACACTTCCCAGTGTAGGGGGACAACAGGAAAATGAGTTTGTTTTTGTGTACTGTACAATTTCCGAGTTGTGAGCATATAGTTATGATTAGTTCGTTAGTTAGTTAGTTAGTTAGTTAGTAGTCAGTTCAGTTATCATAAGATAATGCATATAGAATTCCAAAAAGGAGAAAGTCCCCGAAAGTAAGGGTGTAGCTCTTGCGTTCACAGTATGCTATATCAAGTACAGTAGTAGTATTAGTTAGTCAGTTAGTAGTGTAAGTACAAGTACTGCCACTCAGTCAGTCATGTAAACCAGTTTTATTGTTATTGCTGTTTCCGACCAAGAATGCTAATTTGGGAAATTCACATGAACCTCACCCAGATAAGAGGGAACAGGGAAAACGACCTCTTTCCCATCACTGTGAAAAGTCGGACCATATTTACGAGCCTTGTGTATATTATACTTAAAAACTTGTGCTTGTCGCACTTTCAGGTAATGATTATCCAACACTGTGAGGTTACAATGGTTAATGCTCATTTCTCACGCCAAGTGGCTCATTTGGAGTCTAAAGAAGGGTGTCCCATAACCCCTGGAGCTTCCATTCGCAAAGTTTTCACTCTCAACCCTTCTGCGGCGAATAATAAAGATAAACGAGGAATTGCTCTAGATGGTCATCTCAAGGTAACTTACCGTCTTCATTACTGTATACACAATTCATTTTTATCAGTCCAGGTCCCAATGCACATTTAAACGAGCATTCTAAATCACTCTGGCTCCTTTGTATTCCCTCTCATGTTTTTCATCCGTAAAGGGCATTCACAGCGTTGTACGATCAAAGTCTTTGTTTCAAACCTCTAGTTAATGGACAATTTTTGGACCACTATCAGCACAGCAGTACTGTTCTGCATACCTTATGTCAAGTCATATTAGCATGTGCTAAAAAGCCTTTTCATTTACTTTGAATTTGTATTCCAAAACACATTCTTTGAATAGCTTGCGTCGCATTAAATTTAGCCCGAGAGCATGGCACGCATTCATATATATGTAGGAAACCCTTAGTAGTGTTTTGCATGTTTGCACCATATTTTCCCGAAACCATATGAAGACTGACGTCCATCAAATCAAATAATGTAATTATGCAAATGTCATACTCAGCCTGTGCTATCTCAAAAAATGTGTGTAGTATACAGCCGTTAGGACTAGGAGTGCTTGCTCGCTCGCAAATTGATTACACTCACTATGCACAGCCCACAGATGACCAATCCCAAGGGAATTTATGTTTCATTCCGTTAGCCCGCTTCCTTTGATCACTCACAACATGCACTAATTTAAAAACTTGGAAAGAGCATTTCATAGCTATTTAAGAAACGCTATGCAATCTAAACATAGTGGGAAAAATGCATCTAACTATACCTGATGAGAAAAAGTGTAGCTGACTCTGACTAAACGATAGTGATGGTAGCTGAGCAGCGACTTTCACAGTCCAATTCATCATATTTGCTCGTATTTAAAAGGTTGATATGAATCTTGCATGACAGGAGGGAAAAAAATAATCCTTATTTCTCCTAAGCTCACGTTTAGACAGCAAAATAATTGATTAGCCTTGTTCTGCTGACAAGTTGTCTTAAGATGAAAGAATGCTTACGGAACAGCAAGCATTTCCTTTTTTTGCTTAATTACACCACTCTGAAAATTAATAACTCACTTGAGTCTACGCAACGGTTTTATTGCTTCCATACTAACCAACTAACTAGCAACTAATCGCCACACAGTGGATAAAACTGATATTTTCTTCAAATAAGCCATATATTTTTTCTTCAAATAACTTTCTGTAGCTAATGAGAATAATTTTCTTAGAACGCTCCCCTTCATTACTCAATCACAATACCTTTTTTGTTGTATTTGTTTTTCAAATGTAGCCAACTAATCAGCTACTAAACTATATACTAAATAAAATATAAAATAATACTAATGATATCGATTTTAAACGCAGTCAGTCCCCCATGAAATCTCACACAACATGAACAGAGACAGACATTTGTAATACTGCTAATCTAGATTCCAAGCAATTAATTATAGGACAATCTCTAGTCCGTTTATATTACGAGTTCATTTCTTCCATCACTTGTTTTCATTGACTTAGAGATCGTTCCGCTCTTAATTCTGCGTTCTGGATATTTTCTTAATAGGATGAAGATGTCAACTTGGCTTCCTCTACTTTGGTCCCAGCAAATGCCAATGATGCCTTGGGTTTTGTTGTCTCCTACTCACTTCGGGTGAAAGTTAATCTCGGAACCCTAGGTGGGGAGCTCCAAGCCGATTTGCCTTTTAAGCTCGTCCATCCTGGCCCAGGTAAAGCGGCTCAACTTTCTTTTCATTTACTTTGGCACAAGCTCTCGTCCTTTGTTGTGTTCCTTACCATGTGTATCCTTTATTAATACCTGTGTGGTACGTAACCTATAAAATTTATGTCCTTGCTCCATATATTCCCCCTTTGTAGAATTCCCCAATATACTTTTGACTCTACTTTATGGCAGACCTTGTTGTTGGCAAATAAATAGATTGAATCCTTTGCCAACAGACATGTTTTTGGGGTACGGTTCGGAAATTCACTTTTATCAACCAATCAATTCTAGTTTGCAAGCATTTTAGACCTTACCAGCTAGGTTTTTCATACTTGAGAGTTTTCTTTTATGGAATCTAGTTTTCATCGGTCGCACTTGTATCGTTAATTTTTAAATCCAGTCAACTGCGAATGTAAAAGGGAAGGAGGCAATTTGAAAAATAAGGTTGTCAGAGCTTATGTGAGCTGTTTTCTTGACATGATCAAATCAGCTTCTTAATTGACAAGTCTAGTCATCTAGTGTACGGAGCGGCTTTTTCGTTTCCACTCTCTACGCTCTTGTATACAAGGCTTTCAAACAGTAACTCACTCACTAGCAAGTTATACGAGTTAGTGTGTAATGTATGTGTGCACCGAAGACGATCTTGTTGTTCCTTTGATCTTAATGCATGTAGTTTATGTCTTTGGTCTGATGATGATTACATCTGTTTTGCCCAAAGGGGGGATCGATGAGGCGTTGGATAAAACTAAGGACATGAAAAAAGAAGAGACAAGAACAACATATGAAAAGCAATGTTACGCTAAGGATGCTGATGAAGAAGAAAATATCATCTTTGAAGACTTTGCCAAACTCAGAATGAGCATGAGTGAACTGGATAATTAAGCAAAGTTTGTTTGGCATTGAAAAATTTCATTTTTTCTTTCCCTATTTTGGTTTCCTATGAGTTTTCCTTGGCGTTATACTTTTCTTCCTTTTCATCCTATAACTCAATTAATGCTTACTTGTGTTACATGCGCTTTTCATTCATGTTAAATCAAGTCTTTTCAGTTTCCTTGATTAAGCAAATCATTCGTTGGTAATAAAAAAACTCTGTGATTGACTATATACTTGCGTTTCGAGATTTTCAGTCAAATGAAAAAACTAAGATGAATTAAATGATTAAAAACTATTTTATTGGTATAATAAAATAAGTTTAACGTATCCGTCCATCCAAACTTGGCAAATGAATGGGTGGCAGACCGAAGATTTTTAAAAAAAGATGTGAAAATTTCACTCAGTATAGGAATTTAACATTGAAACCTCAGTTACTGATTTAGAATGCCCTGGATAATCAGGGTGAAACATTTTTTCAGACGGCCTTTGCTAGCCAGTGAGAGATATGCAGAAATGCCCATCACATGAAATGTTGTTTTTAGGATGCAATGTGTGTGCGCTATTTTCAGTGATTCAAATCGCTGTTCAATTGCACATTAAGTCACGTTTCAGTTCAATTTTCAGTTAGTTCAGTTTTTCTGCCACTAAAATCTCCAAAATCCATATAACACGTTTTTAACGACACATTATAATGACTTACTATCCATAATAATTATTTCAGAAGAAAATTTCAGTTTTCAGCAATGAAAGCAATTTGGTTAAAATGTTGTTAATCTCTAAATACTGTTTTATACCTCGGGCAGATTCTTTTTCGGTTTCAAATGATTTATTCAGTATCTTCTGTTTGTTCACTATCGTCATGTTATAACTATTATGCCTCATAATGACTTTGCAGACACATTTTACGGATTTGTTCTGACGCGAAGTCAAAACGCGCCGTTTTTTACCAACACTAAAAATGCATGTAAAAGTGATGCATAAATCATCCGTTTCAAACAATCTAGTAACAACGAGCAAATAATAACTCAACAAAAATGGAATAGCAATAATAACATTAATAATGATGTAACCAACAAGAAAAAAGAAGAGAAATGACATAGAATCTCTAAAAGCTCCGACTTTGGGATAAAAAATCTATTCAAATCCCTTTTCTCCGAGCACATCTTTTTTCATGAAACAGTCTGCTTCCCAACTCACATTGCAACTCGGGAACAAAAGTATGAGGATTTTTGCATTCTGCTTTTCCACAAATAGGGTACCGACTGCCTTTTGGGACCCACAAATATTCATCGGGTTTGCAGTCATGCAGAGGTTTGTACAGTCTTTCACAACGTCCTTTGTACAAAGCCCATTGATATTTCAGAGAATATTTTGGTGGCGGACGACAAAGATTTCGCTCGCAAACAGGATGTCCATGGGAATCTGCTACCAGCCAGTATCCATCATCACAGTGACCCTGTGTATAGTAGTCAAATGTAGATCCATACAATACACACAACAACAACAAGAACGGGAACAGGAAACATAAAAAAAGAAAATCAAAAGAATTATTATTAAATAAAAGAAAGAGCAGCCCTTAACTCATATGGGACTACATATACACTACATAAAGATATTCTAGTGATGTTGACTGGCACATTCTCTGAAATTTATGGCTTCCCTACTGTGACCCGAACATGAAGAAAAATGAAACTCTTTTCTCAACTTTAACCTACATCTATTTGAAGTGAATGAGTATAGTGTAAGTACATGCAACACAAAATGATATTACACGCACAGGGTTTTTTTAAACTAAAATTCATGCTCACATGTTTCCACCCGACCAATCATGTAACCGTCAATGTTCTCCTTTTTTGGGCAGCCAAATTCGTGTAAACAACACAACAACAAATACACTACTAGATGTACAGATATTACATGCGGTACTGACTGTAACTCATACATATGCACCCTTTGTGCACAACTAACAAATTTTCATGGACAACTTGTCTCTCACATGTACTCTCAATAGTTCCTACCTCACGCAAATACACACGGGCTACTACCATTGTGTGGGCAAATCAGCCAGAAATCGACATGCAAAGGTACCAAGGGAGACAAAAACAGTTCCTAACGAATTCACTAAAGTGAGTGAGTGTATTACAAACACAAACTTTCCCTCTTTGTAATATAAGAATCAGTCATTTATATTGCATTGGCTCACAAAGTACAAAGTTTTCAAAAAGCTTTCTTCTCATGCTACACCAACAATTCATGCAATACACAGTTCAAGTGAAAAATACCAAAAAGCCTGGATTTTTTATCGCATTTTTTTTGCCTTCTCTCTCTCTCTCTCTTCATGCATCACACAAGGCTGGGAGAAATAACAAATCTAGGGCTTCCTTTTGGATCACACCGTAAACACATACAAGCTACGAGTGTTATGAAATATACACTAGTTTATAGGCTAGGACATAGAGAAAAGGGCCGAGAAAAAAATGGGTTTGTCTGAGCGTATAGGAACAAGGAAAGTAAGTAAGTAACCAACACTTTACTGCAGGTTAAGATTTCTCACAAAGAATGTGTAACTCCATTCATCTTTGTAGATGGAAACAAGGACAAATTCATTTCACTATATTGACACTTGGCAAGCGGCCAGGAAGTTTTTTATTTCCACATTTGAAAGGCACAAATGATTTATGAATGAAATGTGAATAATTTGAAATTCCTAATAGAGTGAAATGCTAAGACTTATGAATATAAGGAAACCATGTCAAAATGAGGTAGTAAATGTGACATAGTTAGTTAGTTAGCTAGTAGTGGACTTATAGTTTGGGAATTTAATACGAAATTTTCCGGCAGCACAGAAACTTTTTTGCACCCCCGTTTAATAAAAAACTGCAATTTTTTTTGTAACTAACTAACCACAAACAAACACACGCTCACACTGTATCAAATCTAATTGTGCATTATACAATAGTACTTGCTGGGAATATAAGGTTGGGTGTTTTCGCTTTGCCCAAATATAATACTATTTGATTTACTACGGGTAGTCATGCACTTATATCATGTGCGTTCTTTTTTCTCTCTTTGTGCTGTGGATTCTAGTTACAAGAACTTAATGTGGAACAAATAAATAAATTCTGGATCCGGTACAACAACAGTAAGTAAGGCTTGTTTGACATTTATGTCTCGTAGTAACTACCAAGGGTATAGTCCAACCTACCCAAAACTTATACAATCGAATCAAATTCCATTCAACCAATATCTGCTGAAACTTGTATAACATCATGCTCCCTCACTCAGTCAGTCAGTCACTCACTGACTACAAAGGAAATATTTGCATACTTTTGGATACCATTGGGATTCTCACATACCTGTTCATATGCATAGAAGCACTCATCATAGTCTGCAGAGTAGATGAGAGATTTACACTCGATATCATAGTTGCAATCACATTCTCCGTACACGGCGTCATCAGGTAGGGAATAAAAGATCATGTTCTTCCCACAAGGACCTTTTTGACCCGTCCGGTAGCATTGTTTTGTTTTGTTGTCGTACCGAGTGGACCAAACTGAGTAGCGACTCGAACTTTTCATCTCTGGACATAACTCACGTCTACACACATGCAAAGAAAATTATGCAATCATTGTTTTAATTGACTTATGTCATCCTAATCAGGTGGATGATTAATACCATAAATATTGTGATCAAACAGACATGTAAAAAAAACATGATGGAATTGAGTTAGTCAAAACAGATGTCCTTGAAATATACTTTCAGAGGGATAAGTCCAAATATAGGTAAATAGAACATATAGAAACGCTGTAAATTTTAAATATATTTCACAGGATACATCATCCCATGCATAAAATATTAAGTGGCTCCAAAACAAAGGATCAACATTGTTTTAATGAAGCTGTGTAGCTTCTGCTGCCAGTTTGGAAGTAAGTAACTCTAGTTATAAACGTCATGGTATGGTTTATGCAAGAAAAAATGGGAGAAAAAGAAATTATTTCGTCTCTAGAGAAAATATTTAGATCATACTACTACACTATAGTATACCATGGAAAACTCGCATTTCGTCTCTAGATGAAAGCTACATTCAGCAGGGCATGGAAAACGGGTTTATGCATATTCAACTCACATTAAGTAATTAAACATGTTGAACTACTATATCTGCACGATGCTTTCCCTAGTTTTCAAGAGATTTCGAGTGTCAGTAGTTAGTAGTGTATATGAGGATCCCATGCTAAAATGAAATTGTAGACAAAATGGAAAGGGAATATTAACTTCAGTAACTAAACTAACTATAGCTATGAGTCTATAAACTTTCCATCGTCTACAGTTAGCAAGTTAGTTTAACTCTATATGGTCTGCAAAATGAAGCACAGTCAGTAGTTCCAGGCTCACTTGAACTAAATAGAGTTGGTTCCTAATTCATGAGACAGGAAAAGTTGAGAAAAAGTTTCAAAACGACGTGTAAATTTGTTTGACAGGTAAATGAGGTGAAATAACATCAATTTCAGTAATAAAGCCCTATTAACCTGAAGCTCCTAGAGCGTAAATTAATTGATAAGGTGAGTATAGCATTGAAAAACAGGGTAGTACTAATATTTGACATTTTATTACCAACCAAACGGGAAGCCACCCCTTTTCAAGTAATTGAATGCAGAGAGTAGAGGAGATTACGTAAGTGTGTCAATTTATTTGAAAATCAATTCTCCCTTCTCTGGTGGATTGGAAATAGAAGGCTACAGTTGTAACTACTTACTTCATTTGTATGGGATCATCTCCTTTGTACAAGATTGCACTATTTGCGAATGTGAAGATCACACAAGCACAGACGGCTGCACTAACCCACGTTTCAATTTGTGTCATTTTGGACATGTCCAACTCAAGAAA
>Ga0210040_10007326_pt1 | contig 13421 bp, 11 predicted proteins | sample CryGeyCG12114_NA_FD_185462 | JGI IMG/M metagenome (GOLD analysis project Ga0210040, IMG submission 185462) | Groundwater microbial communities from aquifer - Crystal Geyser CG19_WC_8/21/14_NA (SPAdes) (version 2) | ecosystem: Environmental > Aquatic > Deep subsurface > Groundwater | place: USA... | reverse complement strand
AAATGATTTTTTGGGTTTAGGTTGTAAACTAGAAATAGCTTTTTCTGACAAGGCTCCGGAAGCTTGAAGTGCCCAGATGGGAACTTCACTAGTCTCTTGAGCAAACTCAGGAGGAATCTAAAAACAATCAAAGAATATTCTTGTCATTTGCAATCGCTTTATCACGCACAATAACAAAAAAAAATATAACTGCGATATTAATAAGTGACTTCAAAAAGCTTGTTTGAAAAAAAAGATTTACTAACTAATAATGCAAGGAAATCAAGAGTTTGCATGGTGTATTAGTGCTGCGTTTACATAATAACAAATCAATCAATCAATCGCTATCAATCGTTAATCAATAGTATTTGATTAGTTAATAAAGAGTTAGTGAAAAGACCGCCACAGGCATACTTACAACCACTTCTTACCCCAAGGTACTCCGTAGGATGAACATTTCGAATGTGCCTAGGAAGGGAAACGGAAATTAGGTAACCAACATGTGGAATATTTACATTGTAACTATCAAATTAAATGCATGACTGCTCATTAAATTAAAGTAGTGTGCGAATCTCACCGAATCAAATGATCCTTTCGACTGATATCTTTTCCACAGAACTCGCATGTGAATTTCATCCCGGAATGTACAGAGCTCATGTGCTTCGTCAAATGCTCTTTTCTCAAAAAGTCTTTCAAAAAAATTTCAATTAATTTTCTTCGAGTTTAAAAATTCCTATTAAATGACAAAACTTACTTTTACTGCACAAACTGCATTTATGTGGTCTTTCCTCATCATGAGTAGTCATATGCCTATTGCATTACAAATCCCACACAGTTAGTACCCAATCCAATTCTTATTTGATTCCAAAATACTATAAACTAACTACTGGTTACCTTTGAAGCTGATTAATTGACCCAAAAGGCGAACGGCAAATCTCGCAAAGAATTGGGAACCCATTCACGACAGACGAAACACCAATTTTCTGCACTTTCGGATAGTTAGGTGTTAGATTCCCTGTGGGCAAAGCTCTGCTCTCTTGCTGCAACATTAGATCCTGGTCCTCATCATGCTCAGCGTCATACAATTCCGGCATCTCGGGCTGGACGGTTATTTGCAATGCATCGGACAGGGATCGCCCGTTCATACTCGAGTCATCATATGCATCAAACCCACCCGCTCCATCATCATATGCAAAGCTTGCCAAGCCTCCCGAATCCGAATCCTAAACAAATTAAATTCATACCTCAATAAGAAACAGCGAATTATTTAGACCCAAAAGTAATGTTTACATAAAACACTAACAGCAGAAGTCAGTTTGGATTGGTTTATTGACGAACATGCAGCTATGGCTTCTAATTCATCTGGGTCGCTAATTCCATGTACATTTTTTATGTGCCTACATGAACACAAAAAACATCTTAGTTGGTTTGCATAAATGTAATATGATACGGGAGAAAAAAAGTTGTAATCTATACCGTTTCAAATGATCCCTACGTGAAGCATTGCGGTTACAAATTTTGCATTGGAATTTCGCCCCTCCATGACTTCTAGAGATATGTTGAGACAATTCATTTTTAGTCGCAAATATTTGCTTGCACATTGAACAAGCTTCGACTGTGTTATTAGAGTAATCCATCCCGTTGTACCCATCAATATAGTCTTCCTGAGATTGTTCTTCTTCTAGGATTTCGTCTTCATGATATACCATGTGCCGGGCCAAACTAGCTCGAGTCACGAATGCATGAGTACAATACTGACATGGAAACTCGGTTGGCTCATTGGAGAAATCTGTAGAATCATCGTCATCTGGGAAAATGAAACCAATTCCACTTGGAGCTTGCAATGGACGGAGTCCCATGGCAAATTGTTGTTGAGAGGGCGTTTCTTTCATTTTTCTGAAATAGGAAAAAAATCCAATACGATTTTAGTTAATTAGCATATTCTAACAATGAAAGGCAGATTCCAATAGTCTGTGGCATGTAAGCCTGTAATTTTCTCAAACGAGAAATTATCATATGACATATGACATATGCAATAATGAATACTAACTAATGGTTATAAATTCATCAGAATGGCTTTTGTCCCTTTGTGCACTCCAATTGTTATTTGTTTGCCCTTTCATTGAACTGACAGATACATATATATGCAAATTGCAAATATACAGTATCGCAATCCCAATCAGCAGGGTTTGATAAAAAAATTAAGCAGGATAATGCGGAATATGGAGTCAGTATTGCACCCTGCAAATAACATTAATGACTTAGCCATAGTTTTCAATAGGTTGGGTGTTCATTCAGTTAGCAATGTAACAATAGCCCTTGCGTATATTTAAAGCCTGCTGGAACTTGGAACCAACACTATAGAATGCTCGTCATGTAAAAATAGGTACAGAAAAAGTTGCATACACTGGTATGCATAGACAAGTATTCAATTCACTGTATGCTTGCACGAAGTAGTAGTAAGTAATTCTTCAACTGGAGGAAAAACGTAGGGTAAAACCAATATAGTTAGTTTGTAAATCAGCAAGCTGGTTAGCAAATAGAGCAGTCAAGTTCTAACCGATACTAACTTGTGTTTGTGTGTCAGATTCAAATTCAATATGGCAAAATATCAAACGCAATTTGAAACTCCCTATTCATTTTGACTTTTCTTTCTATTCAATGCTCAAAAATTCCGTTTTCGCACCCAACTATCATCTACAGTCTTTCTACACAATTTGTTGTGCAAATTCTCAATCCTTCTCTTCTTGATAAAATGCTCACCTAATAAGCTTTCCAGTGAAAACTGACCTAATTTTATGTTTCAATTCAAAATTCACTAGAAATCAATCAAGTTTTCACGCAAAACTCCTGTCAACAAAATACAAAACAAAACTTATTCTTACCTTTCTAATAAACCGGGGACACTCTGTATTTAATTATCCTCTTGTCCTATTAATTAGCACCAACAAGATTACCCACATGCAATTCACACACAACTTAAACTACCCAACTAATTCAACAGTAGTTTAAACAATAATCTGGAGCTGGAACGAAGCACGTCGTGTAGGTTCGATGATGTTCTGATAAAATGGAGCTCATGGATACATTACCAACTTCATTTCGTCTTCTGGGGGAGAGAGAGAGAGAGTAGGATTGAAAGGAACATGGAACGACGCCCCACTGGCAGTCAGATGGACGAGCCAACCACAGACAAGAGGATTGGAGGGGAAACCCAGCAAGTTCACATTCGTTATTGGGGGAGGGGGAATTGGGGAAGCGAACGAACCATGGGGGAGATCGTACCTTCTACCCTATGCTATGCTCATAACGTACTAAAAGCTAAAGCTACACATGTATGTTGTGTACCATTTATATTCCACACAAAGAGTACTGTACCGCAGCGACCAGACCATAGAGGGGGAATAAAACAGATGCGAAGGACAAATGTCGTTATCATTGGGTTTAGCTACTTCTTTTGCTTGCTATGCTACTACTGCTACACACAAAATTCCATGTGTGTGTTATTGGGTGTACCTATGTTTTTAGCCTGTTCCTTTTATCTACACGTTGGATGTGCATGCTCAAATGCTCATATTTAGTTTGTTAGTTAGTTAGTGGGAATTTGTGCCTCCAGTTTGCCTCATGATCCCCTTCCCCCTTGTTGGATGCAGGATGAGATATGTAGACATGTGTGGGGTTCCCAACCAAAATGAAGTGAAGTTAGTAAATGAATGCGAGCTTTCATTATCAATTGTAGTTGGTTAGTTTGCTGCTTAATTGACCTTCGCCTTGAATTATCAGAAGATGGGTATGTGGATGATTGATATGTTGCAATTGCATGTTGCATGAAGATTTCTGTATATATGAGATGTGTGATAAATTGTTTGTGTTGCTTCTGTTTGGCGTTTCGTTACGAAAATATTTGATCCAATCCAAATAGAATACAAAATGCTGCTTTTGGTATGGGGTGAGGGTAAATGTAGGGACTTTAGAGAGGGTACCCTTTTCTTGTGAGGGTTTGTTGCACGGAGGCTTGGAAAGTTACATGAGGTTCTTTATGAGGAGAGGATGGGTCCCCTTACGCTGGCATATATACTTATTTGTAAATTAGCTGAGAAAGGGATAGTTTATGATGACCTGTTTTTAAGTATACTTTGTGTTATTATGCTACCTTCTAGGGCTCTGAAGCACAGTCAGGTCTAATGTTTTAAACACACCTTGGCTTCGGCAATAGTATTATTGTCAAATGATAAAGTTTTGGGGCATATTGAGATAAGGGACAATGAAGCTTTTGGTATCATTAGCATACAGATCATATAAACTGGGAACCTGAATGTTGTGAGCGTGCTAGCTTTAATTTTTACGTCATTATGTAGATACAAATTTTTTAAAGTTGAAAATATTCACTAAATCTGGTAAATCATCAGCCCGTTCTACTGTTATCCACCTAACAATATGATTGTAAAACCCTTTCTTCGTGAGAGGAACATTTTCTGCACGCCGTTCTGACTGTACAGTATTTACATTTTCGTTACTTTATACATAAAGTCTGCTTTATTTAAAGCACTAAACGGAGAAAGTGTATACCAAAGTAAACCAATTCATTTCCCTAGAGAAATATCTGTACCACGGTTGATTTTCACATTGAATATACGACAACAAAACAAATGTAATGATAAAAGTGGCACACAAAAGCGTTTATTTCAATTGATTGTACAGTATAACGCACACATTTAATTAATCCATTGTCAATATCAATATCACAGATTATCCAAAAAAGCTCATATTAACAACGAATCTAGCACAACTAGCCTTGATTTAAGTAATTCTTTAAAAACGACATTAATAAAAGATGTCTTATCTTGTCTGATTTGGCAAAAAAATAAAAACCAGAATGTAAATTAAGATTATAAACAATCAAGATTATTGGGAACTCGCGCATTCCTCAATTGAGCTTATTAAACTGCTAGAAGGCTTCTCTGATTTTTGCTCGGAAACCTCCATAACAGTTTCGGTTCGTTCACTTTTAGATTTTATGAACTCCAGTACAGTAAAATAATGATTTCCAGGAGTAGCACAAGATTTCTTTAAGAAAAAGTAAATACACTTTACTCATTTAGCATTGTGAATTGTGAGAAAAGTTCACATACAATTTTCGACTACTTTACCTTCAATCCCAAAGCAGCACATCTGACATGCATAGCATTTTGAACACATCGGTTTAAGCCACTGACGGCAATGATTGGAACACTTCTGGACTGAGCCAAAGGTATCAATAATTTCGTAATAATCTGGGGACGAACATTCTTCTCAATCGCAATACCAACAAGTAAGTTTAGTTCCAATGCTTTAGAAACACAATTTACTCCAAGTGTCACGTGAGATCTGCCAGAGTATACAAAAGCAAAAAAGTAAATTGTAAGTCGGTGAAGCAAGACATGCTATTCTTCGAAATACACAAAAATTTTACCGTAACCGTGTGTAGTTTTCAATACTGTAACCCATTTCAGTGGCATGTCCAGTTATCCATTCTTTCCGAAAATTTGCTCTAGTTTCTTTAGGGACAGTTCTTATAACTTTCAAAGGTACTTTGGTACATGGCAGTTTCAAGGGTTTGAAACAACTGTCTCCGAAAACATATTTTTAGTCAATTGCTTCACAAAGCAAGCATATCAATCTGCATATCTATTATATTTAATAGCATACGGACTCACGATTGAATTAGATCCAGAAATGCCGCTGCATCTTCTTCACTAATTTGAGGCCTGCAATCAAAGACACATTCAAAATAATCAATTGACTGTTGAGTAGTTAGAATAGTTATAGCTTAAGCATGTATAAAAGTTACCATTCAATCTCAATTGGATTTACAACAGTAGTACGAGTTTTCTGAGCCGACTTTTTCACATTCTTCTCCCGAGTACTGACAGCTCCAAAACTCAATCGCTGTTTCGCAGGAGCCAACTTTTTCACAAGCATTTGGGGCGTGGGAGTTGATGTGAATTTAGGTTGACATACACTACTGGAACTCATATTTGCAGCAAAAATACCTTAAAACTATATATTTATATCACAAAAAACAGCACTATACCTTTTGATCGCAACAACTGTAAGGTTTCAGTTCTATAAACCTAATCCCAGCATAAATAGAAATACAACAATCAGGCAACGACTATGTCCATGATTTTCCTCCAAACTATAAAGTAAAAATTCAGTGAACTTTCACAATGGAAACGAAAAAGAAAGTGTAATCACGGATGAAATATAGGTCGCTCGCTATAAGCTACGACTACACAAAACTGTAGAAAGAAAAGGTTTCGCTTATTTACAAGAGACAAGTGAAAAATATGAAACTGCCTCTCACTTTTGAGTTTTTGCACTATGCTTTCTCTATCTCCCTAGCCCCGAAACTTGAGCATAGCGCTTTCCTAATTGTTGTAGGAAACCGCAACATTCGTAATTCGTACTATGCATGCATATTCATTTTTCTCTAAAATTTAGAAAAATTACATTTTCTTGCCGATTTGTAACAATGAGAGTGATTTATTGTAGGCTGTGTAATGGTTGAAAAGATTTATTTAGCGCCAAAATATTAACAAACATCAGTAGGATATAATCTGACGCAAAATGCTGGATTAGAATGAATAACAACATTTAGCGACAATAAATTACGAAATCTAAAACAATGACTAAAGATGAGAGAGCTATACATTTTTAATACACGCCACTGCAGAACATACTACTGCTACAAATTCACATAAAAAATTGACTAAGCTCGTCAAAAGTAGTCTTTGAGATACCAAGTTCACTTTTCTCTGAAAATTTCCCAGACTCTGGGTCATCCTCTTGAGAAACAATAGAGTCTAAATTTGACTCCTCGGTTTTAAAGCTTAGCAAATCGGTATCTTCAGGTACTTCTGCACTAGAGGTTTTGCAATCTTTATTCTCATCCCGAGTATTTTTAATTTCAAATGAGGGGTCATGGCGTGTTCGCAAATCTTCAGGCTCTTCAGGTATATTCAACAATGGAGAATCAAAAGTGGTTTTGAATTCCGGGAAATCCTCCAATAGAAGGTTTTGAGCAGAGTCAGTTGTCGACTGACCTATTTCTATGATTTTGCTGGCGTCAGTCTCCTTTTCAAATATACCAAATACGTCCGTATTATTTTCGACTGCAGCAGTTATTTCCTTATCCTTACTATGCTTTTCTTCAGAATCAGCTTTTCTCATTGCTTTGAAATCTTGAAAGTTCATTTCATTTGTTTCTGGGAGCATGACACTTAGGAAATTAGGGTCTACTCCGAGTATGCGATATAACTTTATTAGAGGTAAGTAGATTTGTCTTGTTTGAGGATCCCTTGCCTAGTAAAAAGACGAATATTTTTAAACAAAATCAAGAAAGAGCTACATGATTTTTTTACATATTGATATTATATACTTTTATGAAAGAAACGTTCATTGGCTGGGATCGATGTTTTTTAAACAATTTGCCAATTTTGGATCCATAATAATGCCGAACGCAGCATCCATTAATTTCATCAATTAAATCTCCAATTTCAATATTGTTTGACTGCAAAAAATAAAACATATCGAAATGTATCCATGCTGTAATAATGTCATTTATAGTATACAGAAAACAAGAAAATATTGTAAACTTTTGCTCACAACTTCAGCTGCTAAACTATGCTCCTTGATACGAACTACTACAGGGAATCCCAGTGGGAAAGATAAAGTTAGGCCCAACTCTTTGCATGGCACAAGCTCAACTTTGTGCATCAAAGGGATCTGCCAAGAGTCATCCAAAAACGCAGCATTGTCCAAATCCAAATCAAAGTTGAAGTAACTTAGTTGCAAAAGCAGGGAATACAGAATTTGAGACAGAATTTCATTCCCAAGGATTGAATTTGTCGTGTTGTAATTAACCCTCAAACTGGTATTTTTGTAATCCTCATTCCCAATATGGAAATCAACTGGCACATGGAGACATTTTCGTTTTAAACAACTTCGAATCAAAAGTCGCGTTTTGCCGACGTGAGATTTCGTCTTTGTACTTGCTAGAGCATCTTCAAATGCTAGTTTAAAACTTAGGGGCATATCTCTGTTTACATTTGCAGTCAACAATATTTTATAGATGTTAATTCGTCAGTTAGCCAGCAATCTTATTGTAGAGTTTGCATATTACCTACCTATGGTACTTCCGCAGAGATTGGTAAAACCATTGAAAGCAATCTGTTTTCCAAGGTGTAAATCCATCCGTTCTAATGATACCTTTGGTGAATATTTGCTCTAGACAATGACAGATTAAAAACACAGACTCGTCCTTATCTCCTTGGGAAAGTGATCCCGTTGAAATCAATGTAGCTATACTCCCTAGATGTAATGAGAATCCCAATAAAAAATTTTGTGCGATGTAGTTTTATTAGGTAACTCACATAACCAAATGAAAACATACCCTTCAAATCTTTTAGCAATGGATCTGTAAATGTCATTTTATTGCGCTTTTAAGTCTTCTGATGAACTACACATTGTAGGTATGATAACGAACTCCGATAGTAAGAATCAACGGTTAGTGTAGTAAATAGATAGGCTCTCTTGTATTCTTTTCACTTTTATCAAAATGAAACAAAAATTTCATGTGTATACTTATTGACTTTTGTATTCCTGTCTGTCTGACATTTGTCAATAAAGCACTACATTATGGATTTACTATGTCATCACGTTATAATACATATTGGGATATAATGAAAATTGTAGGTTGGTTCAATTATGGACAAGTTCAATTAAATTAGGTTTATTACACAACGCAGAGAAATTTCAGAGTTTACAATGCTCCTATCCTACTACTGTGGGAAATAATATGTTTTCGTATTCCAGGAAACAGAAACGGCCATGGCACCAAGTTAACTGGAAAAGATCGATAGTGTTGCAAAACAGTGTATCTATCCTCTATTAGCATCGTATGGAACGGAATGCATATGAAAACGCGATTGAAATAGCGAAGAGCACGAACTCTAGTGAGCCCGCATTTTCATTACATAGGAGGATACTGTACTTGTACTACTACTTTGTTGCGTGCTCTGGATTTCTCGTTGGTCCATTTGGAAATCTCATCTCACAGATTCTCCATCTGCATTGCATCAATTGAAAAAATTGTGAACTCACATGCCAGTACGAAAATTAATGAAACCGGATAGAGTTGCATGCGTCAAAAATGATGCTACAGAAATGAAACGAAGTATACAGTGAAACAAATTTATTTGCTGTAGAAATACAACATGATGGAATACTGAAATTGAGATTACTAAGTTTTTCATAATATGCACGGTGGTCAAATTGTACACACGTTACGGATGTAAGCAACCCTGTATAAATATATTAGTTAGTTAAGGACATAGATGTAGGATATTAACTATATAACATTAACAGACCCTATGAACACCGTGATTGTAGACTAAAAAATATCATAAATGGTTAAAGGCTACAATTTCTGGCGTGTGTTTTTTTATTCTCACCATATTTGTTGCAATATGCATTCATTTTAATAATTGGAATTTCAACATGTATGCCACGTAGATCCATTTGGCTGCACAGGAACCATATTAGACTCACTATTACTACTACCACGATTATTATTATCATGTCGTAAAGATGGGTTCAGCATCCCTCCATCTCTAATGTCGTCATTTCCATGCTGATCTAAATGCTTTAGCAATTTATCCTTCGATGAGAATTCTTTTTGGCAGTACCCACACGGGAGTAACATGTGACTAGAACCACTAGTAGCAGTAATATTGTTGATGGCACATTTTGTGGTTTTCCCATTGTTAAGCTCATAACCGTTATAATTATTGTTGAGTTGGGCATCTGGGGTGCTTGAATGCATTTGAAGCATTTTGCAGATCTCTTGACTGAGAGAAGTGGAACCATCTTCCTCGATCCGGTTAGTACTACCAGATCTATCGTGCTCCCTACCCCCACTGATAATGACATCAATTTCATCCATTATAGTAGTGTGATTATTTGAACTTTTATTCTCAGTCCGAGTAAAACTCATCGTATTAGTTTGTTTTTCCCCATCTTTGCCAGATTTATTTATCATTTCAGCTTTCACTCTAGCAGCTGGAAAGTCAATCTCAACAGAATTCGTTCCATTGGAAGAACCAATAGAATTGGATTTTCCTAAAATTTTAGCATCATTGACCTTTGAATTTTTATTTTTGTTGGTAGACAAGTCTCGAGTATTAGGGCAATGACTCTTCACTGCAAAAAGAAATAACACAAAATTCATGTGAATAGTTCTTTTTTGCTTACTGTAGAAACTAGTGAATAGTACAAATAAAACTTACTATGCTTTAAGACATGATCTTTTCGCTTAAAACTTCTTTTACATCCGTGACAAACGTAGGGTCGGACATCTCCATTATGACAAGATGCTATATGTCGCTGCAGGTGGTAACTTGTTCCAAAAACTTTGAAACAAGTTTGACACACACTTCGTAAAAAAACGCTTCCATCGCCTGACGAGCTAGTAGTTTGCATTTGTTGAGTGCAATCTAGTGACTGGTCTCCGAACACGTTATGAATGATGGGTTCGTCTTCATTTGAGAGTGAACGTTCGAATGCATTGTTTTCCCCACCCTGTTGAAAGTTTAAATGAGCAATTTAAAACATGTAAAAAATTAGCAACTAAAGTAAACACTTGGCTTGGAAGACTTACCCCGCCAAATCGAGATGGAAGAACTTCAGGATGAACACTGCGTACTGCAAAATTAAATAGTTCAAAAACCAGAAAAATTTAAAGAGGTCAACCACAATTTCCCCATTTTTTATATTTTCCCCCCATGCATTTTCCTACCAGACGAAGACAAATATTAAATTAGTGATGCAAACTGGTTATTAAATGGAGAGATTTGGAATGTCAGACTAACTTCTGCCTTTGACAACAAATAATTTGTATGAATAACTTTTGGTCATTGCGGATAAAGGAAGTACAACTATATTGCGATCATAGAAGTAGATTACTATATAACTAACAACTGATTGCGATAAACTTACCATGTCTCAAAAGATGATCTTTTCTACTCAATTCTTTGTAGCAATACTCGCATGTGAACTTTTGTCCTAAGTGGAAACATCGTACATGCTCCGTTAACTTTTCTCTCCGAGTGTAGGCACGATCGCATTGATCTGCGTTAAAAAATCCAGTTTTATGCATGCAAATCATTGTACGCTATCTTACATAAAGCTAGTCAAAAGCAAAAATAACTTACCACACTTGAAAGGCTGAGATTTGTTATGCGTTCTAGAATGAGTAGTCAAATCTCTCTCGGTTGTAAAAGTTTCACTACAATCATTGCAACTAAAAACTTGGAGAATCATAATCGTCTTGTCTCGCTGTGCCTCCAAAACAGTGCCGGACGTATTAATCAAAGGATCAAAATCCATAAGACTTTGATTCAACAAATTCAATGCAGCCATTCCATTGGTACTTTTAGTTCCGTCATTCGCGGTAGAAGGCTTGGTAAGGTCATTGTTTTTCGAAAAAACACCGGTGGAAATTTGAATATTTTTCATTTTCTTTACTACAGTGGGTTTCGTTGTTGTAGTGGACATTTTTCGTTTACCAATCAATGGAGTTTTTGTCTTTTCTGAATTGCTGTGTTCCGGCAAACCATTTGTCGAATTAGGAGTCCAAAAACTGAGCTGAGCACTTTGTTTTTGTTCGCAGGGAAGTTCTACTTTCATTCGTAGGGGTGGAGATGCTTTTAAATCGCTTTTGGATGAACTTTCTCCCTACGTAATTAATTTACATTCCGCAATTCAATCAAGCCAATGTTTTTTTAATATAAAATAGTTCATAAACATTTAAAACGTGAACGTCACTACTTACATTCAGTCCTAGAAAATTCACAGCAATGTTTCCATGCATGTTTTTCATATGCCGATTCAAATGGTCCCGTCTATACAATACAAATACAATGCAATGGCAGCATTAAATAACCTTGTTAATTACATTCCATCATTAATCACTACTTAGTTCATATAGCTCATGGTAATATTATACCTAGAAATTTCTTTCCCACAAACTTGGCATTTGTACTTCATCCCTCCATGAACAGCATCTCGATGTTTCATTAGATGTTCTTTCCTTTGTGCCGATAAAACAATAATTTCAGCATTTGCAAACATAGTCATTTATTCAATTTTTAATTCTGATCACTAAATAACAAACCTATTAAATCCTTTAGAACAGATGTCACATTCATATGGCCTATCATTCAAATGAACGTACATATGGCGTCTCAAATGTGTCCTAGTTTTGTAACTCGCAGCACAAATTCCGCAAACATGGGGTCTTTCTGGAGTGCCAAAATTAATGCTGTTGTTGACAATACTTATGTTGCTATTTCCAGTCAATCCTTCCATGCCACCAGAAGTATACGATTCTTGACCAGATATCTCAACCTTTTCTGTCGGAATGATACGGACACCACCAGCATTATTACTACTACTTGAAGCATTTTGATTCCCATTCCCAGCATTGTAGTTATTTGACGCCGATAGACCAATCATTGACATCCCAATGTTTGCATCCCTGGGCAGTGAGAGTGCAGTTTTCAGATTGGAGTTATGACCGTTTGTACTCTGAAGACTTTGCGAACTACTTAACCCTTTCATTAGGTCAGTATGAGGTCCAGTCCGAGTTCCAGGGTTGTTATTATGGCTAGAATTCCCGTTGGCGTTATTATTATGAAACCCGTACTGGGTTTCTGATCCCATTTGCTGCATTGCCATGAAGTCCTTACACGGTTCAATTTTTTAATTTCATTGTCTCCCTTTTCACGAATAGAGTTACTTACTATAGTTGTGAAGTAATGTGACAAAACTAACTAACTAACTAAAACGACGTGTAGTGAACTTATAGGCATACAATGTGAAAGAATACATCAGCTGGACCAAACAACCCTTATGCAATGACAATTGCCCATTTCTTCCACAAAGGGTCCAAAGAACAAGTATGTACCGTTTAACCCTTTTTCTCCACTACTAAAACTAAAATTTATAAACATTGAAATTCTCCATTTTCAAATGTAGCGGCTTAAACAGGGCAATTCCTTTGCCTCACAGCCTGTTGGATAATCCACTCATGTTTATTTTCCTTCGCATCTATTCGACAAATGCCAAGTTGTAGTGTGTGATGATACAACTATGTTTTTAGAGACAGAGAGATGGAAACAGCCCGAATTCACAAACCTACGAACGAGCCAGCAAAAGCTCATATGACTGGTGACTCAACGTACTCACCTAATATACTAGCTGATTATGTAAAGCCAGCCTCTCTCTCAGTATAGGAGAAACAGGCAGGTTGAAAAGACAGAAAGTACGAAAGTACTGGGATACTTGAAGCAATGAGAAAGTAAAAGGTTAGAAGAGGTTCCCACACACTAACTTTACTAACT
>Ga0210040_10007325_pt1 | contig 13421 bp, 14 predicted proteins | sample CryGeyCG12114_NA_FD_185462 | JGI IMG/M metagenome (GOLD analysis project Ga0210040, IMG submission 185462) | Groundwater microbial communities from aquifer - Crystal Geyser CG19_WC_8/21/14_NA (SPAdes) (version 2) | ecosystem: Environmental > Aquatic > Deep subsurface > Groundwater | place: USA... | reverse complement strand
TAAAAATCGGATTTTTCGGTTTTTGACATTCGGAATCGTTTTCTGCGCTATTTAGAACATAGAAAATCATGTTTGCATCGATTTTCTACTGAATGTCATTTCTACACAAGTAATACCCGAATCGGATTAAAATCGGATTTTTCGGTTTTTGACATTCGGAATCGTTTTCTGCGCTTTTTAAAACATAGAAAATCATGTTTGCATTGATTTTTCACTGAATGTCATTTTATTGTTCTCTGACCTTCAATGACCTGTAGCGGGTGATTGAAACTGAATTTGGGAAATCTGATTGCAGATTCGGATTCAGCACAAAAAAATTAACATTTGAGGAATTTTTGAAAAAATTTCATCTGAATGTCATCTTTCTGTGTTACCGGTGCGGGGTCCTTTATTTTTATCAAAAGTTAGGGTTAGTGTAAGTGGCCATTGGGAATATTACCATTAGTCAACTGAGTGAGCAAAGATATGCATGACTGTCTATCGATTTTTTAATGCAAGATTTCCAGTTGCCAATGCATCCAACCAACATGCACTAACTAAATAGCATAGTAGATGAAGAATTTTAATCCAAAATCTTACATAATACTGCCTAAGCTCAAAATGAAGCCCCTTGTTCTTATTGCAAATTGCATTTGCCCATGTATGTTTTTTCAAGAATCAGAATATTCGCTCCACATTTTATTCCATTCATTTGGATGTCAGTCTTGAAAACATACGGCGTAGAGAATCAAATACATAAATTATTATTGTCATTGTGATCCCTAATCGATTTTGTATGGCTTCAAATGGTGATTGTAAAAAGGAGTTAGAAACCATATACATAAAAGAATGAACGAATTTGAATTGCGAATTTTTACTATCTTGTTTCTACACACATACAAATTGGCCAAACAAAAAATAGTCTTTGTTAATACCTTTTGAATTATTCAGATTTAGATGCCTAAACGCCAATTCAATGGGTTTTATTGCCACCCAAATAATGAAAACATGTTTGCTTACTCTCACATTTATATTCATATTTATTCCTATTTAGTTAGTTATATTGTAACAATGGGACACAGCTCTTGACTAGCACGATAATTTAGGAATTCAGATTACATAACACACTACATAGAATCACCACTTATGTATTATTGTATGCACTTGTGTGTGAGTCTTACTCACTCAGCAGATTTTTGTAGTGCCTAGATGAAAACGTGAGATATTCAAATAGTAGAAACCATATTATCCAGATTAAGGAAGGTGAAAAGTAAAACCGTGAGAATTCTCGAGAATTCCATATTTTCACTTTCATTACTGATGATGCGTGCATCTCCAAACCAATAGCAAGTAGAGTTGAACATTTCAATTTTTCACCTCACTTTTTTCTTCTCTACTGAGTGAATCAAATTGATTAAATTTCTTATAATTCACATGCAAAACAAAATGCATGGAAAAATTCAACAATAATATTACAATTGCAACTGAAACCTTGTCTGAAACCAACAGCTACATGAATTCGAAGAAAAACATCCTGTAGACTTGCAAGAATTTATGCGCTATATGTTGAGCACAAATGAAGAAACACAGATGACTATATACATAGATTACCGTTAAGTTTATAGCTAGTCAAGTGAGTGGTATATTCACATTACATTGTAAGTATTGCATTGTTATTTCCATTTCATGTTTTCTCCTCTTAGAGTGACATGGGAAAAAGACAACCGGTTTTACAAAATAATAGGTTCCATTCATTCAACCTTAAATACTCTACTCTTCTGAAAAGGCAAAGGGTAACTAACTAGACTGACTATAATTATATGTAAAATCAATTTTCCCTTAGAAGAGCCAAGTACGTGAGTAAGTAGCCTGGATTTGGATAGTAAGACATAATTGGAGGAAAACCGGTAGACATAATAATGTGGAGCAATGTTTGGAAGACATGTGGACTTGGTTTTTAGTTGTGTTTTGCATAGCACGGGAATGAGAGCCAGTCAGATAGATGGATAGGAAATGGACAGAAAACATCAGCACACACATACTTTCTCCATTTCTGTTCGTTCTGGAATATAACGATAACGATAATGTGACAAAAGCCTCCCTCCCACTAACACGCAATACGGAAAAAAACACTTGGCCCTATCTTTGTACATAACTAACTAACTGAAGAAAAGATAAAGCTACTAAAATTACAAAAGTGGATTCCTGCAAACAAAAGTGGAGTGCGAAAAATAGTAATTAATTTACTAAACTACACTAGCAGACTACAGGATAAAACTGTTGACAGTGAGCAGTTTGGATTCATTGGCTCAGCTTGCATGTAAGTTTTTTGGCGAAAATTTTCCATGGTAAAAGTTTAATTTGAGTTTTTGAAGGACAATTTGTGTGGTTAGGAAACATGGAGCAAAGTAATTTTGAGGATATGTAAAATATATGCTGGTAGGCAAGTTAGAAATATTTCAAGAGTCCCATTTGTCAAAAATCAATGACAATTACTCGAGTCGCAGTATTTATTTATCCATTCTCTCATGTCAGACCAGTGCTCTAAATGTCGTGCGAATTGATAATCATGTGAAATCCAAAAATATTGTTTAGATTCTCCTTTTTTCAGATTTGCATGGAAAGGATAACAATGTAAATTGAATTTTGTCTGATTTTCATTATTCAATAAACGCCACTTGACATTTTCTTGTGACTATATTATAAATTCTACTGATATTAAGAAATTGTTGTGTTGAACTTAGATGTGCTACGTGAAAAAAAACAATCATATGCGGTGGTTCCTAATTTCATATTTTATATTGAAATTGAACCTGTATAGTAATTAGTTGTATTTGAAAACTGGAATATCTGCACACCAAAAAATGATTATACACCATAATTGGGGATACAAAAAAGGGTATTAAAAGTTCAACTTTTGTAACAGTACAATAGTTTACTTGGAATATGTATTGATTGGAGAAAAAAACGAGTTATAAAATAGACACAAAGGTCAATTTATATGTACTGGGTAGAAAATAATGTTTTCCCTATACCATAAAACACAACACACATGGAATGTGTATTACATAGGCTGTGGTGATCATCTATTATTCAAATGTTAGTGCGACGCTTTGTGCTGCTCAACATTTTTTGCCATTGTTGTTGCTCTTAAGACTTGCAAATACGAAAAATGCCAATTTACAAAATATTCTAAAGGCTGGTTAATAATTTCATTCAAATGTGAACTCACTTTAGAAGAGTTTGAATACAGTGGTCAAACATTCCAGTCCAGTCTAATACATTAATAAACATATAATACCATACTTTTTATGCATACGAAATGTCGGAAGTAAAAATATGGTTTTTTTTTCTACAAAAATACCAAAATATCAAGAAATTTAGGAATTTTTTCATTGAAGTCCATTGAGTTCTTGAGTTGTAATATAGCCACGTTAAAATTTGGTCAGGAAGTCGGGACCAGGATTTGAGACAACGACCCGACTTATAAAACGTTCATTGACCTAAAGCAATGTTTAGCACCTATTTTTTAAATCCTGTTTTTCTGATTTATTCAAAGATTTTTTTATGTCGAGAGTCATTAAAAATGTAATGAAACGAATTAAGACATTAAATATTCATATAGGTTAACAGCTGTGTATGTTTATGGGTAGCCTACAATGTAATGTTTATCATTGATCACTACTGCAAGCAAAATCATGACTGAAAATTGGGTTGAAAAACAAACAGAAATGTATTTATTTAATGAAAGAAACGGTTATTTTTATCGATCCCAGTGTACGTGCATAACCTTTAAGGTGCATGAACTTTATGAGATTAGAATGAGCTTTTAAGGAGGGCAAGAAAATAATAGCTGTTTTTAAATGCGCACAACAAGATAGTCATTGTCTGCTATCCGTGGGCGTGTTTTTTTCATTTTTTTTGAGCAAAATACCAGTAAGTGAATAATTATTGAAAATATTGTGGAGCTAGATGACTGACTACCTCTTTTTTTCTCAATAGACACGTGTTGGACATAAAAAATGCATGTTTTTGCTCTGACAGAATGAAATGTGTAAATATTTATTCACCACTCACTCAGAACACACTATAAACATCCTTCGGGAATTATACACAGTTACAGTGCTAGACGTCTGTGTTCAAAAGCTAGTTTCAGTCAGTCAGCATGTTCTAAAATTCGTATCACTCATCTTTTTTTTTGTGTAAGTTAACTTAGCCGATGCAACAGTGGCTTAATACAAACTTGCAAAACAAATGTATAATTTTTTTCATTTTTTATTTAAAAAGAATCCTATTGGGAGACCAATTTAGAAAGTGTCAATTTTATAGTGTGAAAAAGTCATTTTTTTAAAATTCTGACAAGGTCGCATAAAACATGTAAAAAAATTGTAGTACACAGTTTTAGGACACATGAGATAGGATTCTTTGTATTTTTTCAATACCGAAGACCTAAAAGACCTAGAAGACCTTGTTTCAGTTTTTGATGCATGCATGAATAAGTAATTTGAGTTGTCTCTTGCATAAATTTTACACATATACACAATGATACGAAACTATTTTCACTGAATACAAAAACCAGTCTCGAAAAAAAGTTAAAGTAAAGCTTTTATTTACAGGAAGACGCCATAAGATGACGAAATTGAAATCACATTTTTGAAAAATGTTCGTCGTTCTCATCCTAGCAACAATTGTTCATTGTGCTTCTCCCAAACGTATGTAAAAGCGTGTATTCCTCACATATACAATAATAATTCCTTATGTAATAATCAACGCTTTTGAACTGCATATAATTTACAGGAGATGGAGAAAATGCAATCAGTCTCCGTTTGACGGACAACCATGCCAATAATCTCACCATATATAATCTGGGCCCACGCTCCCTGGAACTGAACTGGAGTTGCCCGCAGCATGGAGACCCATTTGACCGTTACGAGGTCACTTTCAAACCCCTTCTCTCCAGGTAATCTCAAATTCGTGTTATCATACATACACATTACTTGATTGTTTCATTCAAATCAAGTCTGCACACCGTCTGCAAAGGGATAAAAGGTCATAAAATAGATATATTCAACCTGCTATGATGTAAGTTTGAGACGAAAATAGATGGAAGAAAGGGGTTAATAAAACTTGAGAGCATATAAGGAAAGCAAAGAAAGGTGTATTTTCTAAATCTGTTGGACTGAACAATTAGTTAGTTAAGGGAATTTAAAGCATTACAAAATGCTCGTTCCCATTATTGTCATGCATGATTCATTGATGAGGAGATAAGGCAAATTAGTATCTATAGTCCAGTAATAATTTTACATTTTGTCGCATAGTCACGACAATTGCATGTTTAATGCATGTGTTCAGGTGCACGCACCCGGTCAGGCACAACTATATAACCAACTAGGGAGTCACGTATGCTCACTAAATTATTGATCCACAATCCATCCCTAGCATTACTATTTGTAATAAATAATGAACTATAGTCGTAGTAAGTAATCTTAATTCATTTCACTTCACTGAATAATGCTGATGATAAAAAAAATTCCGGAATGTAATTTTTTGGGAAAATTTAGCATCAAAATACATGTATAGTTTGTATACAATACAAGTTGATCACTCGAAGCAGAATATAATGCACTTCGCACTGCATACAAAATTTGAGTGCATAATATACAGGTAATTAATTGGGCAGCAATATTTTGTGGCGGAGAAAATAATAGACATGTATCTTATGGCACATAGCATGTGGAATACAATTAGGCGCACGTTCAGCAGCATAATGACTGGAGTTATGCATGCATGACTTTACATACGAAAATATCATCTTTAGGGGTTGCCACTCTCCTAAAATTAGCTTCACAAGGGGGAACCAAATGTTCATTAAAAATTAATGAATCTTCAATTATTGCAGTCTAGGTTCCTCAAAAACTTTTCTAGTATGCTATATCTTAATTCCTACATCCTACTCATCCCATAAAATAATGTTTTATTTTACTATTTACATGCATCTGTTTCGAAATTCATACCCGCGAAGCCTAAGAAATGTTATAATGTTTCAGATTTACTTTTAACTAATGTTAAGTTAAAAAAACTAATCAAAAGTCACCCTGAATTTGTGGCATTTACATTACATTGAGGAAAAAATGAAAACAACTTAATCTTGTACACATAGTTTACGTTACGCATTATGTATGCAACTTACACATTCCCAAATCAAATGGGGAAAATAAAAGCCAATAATAGGTAAATCAATGAAATTAATCAATACTATGGGTTTATTTAATTAATGAGCAGGAGCCATTTGGTGAGCCTTTCACCCAAGTAACTAGCATATAACGCATAGAGTCCTCTTCTAGAAGTTAGTAAATTCGTAACCCGAAGTTCGCAATAACATTCTTTACTCCATGTATTTATATAACTAACTATAGTTAATCATAATTTATTCATTTCTTTCTCTTTTAAATTTTCCTGAATCTGCCTTATTCTTGTATTTTAATCTTTAACCATATTTGTATTTCTATTTTGAAATCCGATGGACAGTATATTCGTGCGCGACTTATGTGACAGTCGGATCTTACTTTCGATCAATGTAGTGTGAAATGTGACAGTTTCAGGCAAGAAGAATATGATAATTATTGTAGTTAGTTAGTTAATTTGGAGTGTGATATAGTGAAACGCGTCCATGGAAGGATTGACAAATATTTTCCCAGCACTGAAGCATTCTGAAGTTCGTTTGAATTGAGATTTATTTGTGGATTGTGTATATAGTTACCGAGTGGTGGAGAGTGTGCCTCAGAACGTCTGCTTTTTGGGAACGGATCGACTAGAGCCTGACACTGTTTATCAAGTTTTTGTTACTTCCATTCGCGCCAGAGTCCGGAAACGGTCATCAGCTCTCATCTTCCGAACCCCTAGTAAGTTTGTCATATCTAAATATAATTGTCGTTGTCAAGGCAACTGATGTCGCAATAGCGTTCGTGGACGTCCGCACTCTTCTATTGTATATCCTTAACATGTTAAATCAAGCAAATGTCTGCATTTTCAGTGGAGCCAGGTGGAAACACTTTTGATTCTGAAGAAGATGAGCCCGAATATGAGACAACGATTGTTTTCGAAGAGAACCTTGCATTTCAAACATCGACAGTGGGCGACGTACGATTCGTGGAATTCGGACTAGTAGCCATGGCCCTGGTCCTATGGGTGGGGGCAATAATTTTGTTTTTCCACCGATGGGGGAAAATCAGAATGTTGTTACCATATCAACCAGACTATCGTAAAGAAGAAGTCGGAGCGGCTTGCAATAGCTGCACCAAAACTCAGGTCCGTGCTCCACATTTGGCTCTACTATCAATGGATTCTCGAATGACTATATAGCATGTTGTTGTGTAGACATAGAGTTAACTTTTAAATGTCAGCCAAATTTGAACTTACAAGATTTTGGCGCTTTAAGTTGCATCCTATCCACATCGATTATATGAGATAGTTAGTCTAGTGCATGCACATGCACCATTATTGGATTAAATGCTTTTCGTATGCAAAACTGAAGAAAAAATCTTATTGTTTGTTTCTACAGCTAGTTTAAATCGAAATGTACAATTTTACTAGATACAATGTAGCTAATGAAAATACGAACACAGAAATCCAACCATATCGTATACAACGATTTTAAGTTCCTATGTGACTCCCATATAATCCATAAAGAGTTTTAGAAATCTAATGCAAGTAAAATATCCTCAAGCATGAATTTAATCTAAAAAAAAGACAAGGGGAAAAGTTACAGTGTAACTAGCTTCCTAAACACGATGTAAATTTACTATTTTCATCCTAATCACTGTGGGTGTAATTTAAGCTTTACAACGAAAAATGTGGAGCCCAATCCGCAAAATTGTGCCGCATTGTAACAATTGTTCGTTTTTTACAATGTACGTTATAAATGCACTAACTATAATCTCTTCTCTCTTTGATATTATCATCCTCATCAATATTTACAGCCTTCCATGCCATATAATGTATATCGTTTGTGCCTCTGTGTTGTACCTACATGTTGAAATAAAGTGCGTTTTACTAACTAAAAACGCGTGTGTTTTAGAAATCGTGTTGTCTTTTATTAATGTTGCCGCAGTTACAATTCCACCATATGAACTGAAAATGGAATTAAACGCTAAGTACATTTTGGGCTTCGGCAATCATGTTATGTTAATAATAAGTTAGTTAGTTAGTTAGTTACGGGGGATGTGAAATGTATCTATACAGTTTTGTGGACGACTCCAGGGGTTCCAGATGGGGGAAATGTGTCGAAATGCTGCCACTCCCGGGGCACGATTAGCTGCAGGGAGCTTCATAGCGGTCCGTCCTTTTCTAGACTCCACTTGTTGCTGCCATGGAAACCCTATAGTAATGGCTCCTTCTACACGACTTTTGCGGCTAAGGGGGAGGTATCATTCAGTAGCGGAGCCACAAACGTCACAAATGGTAAGCAGTCTAAAAAGCTAAAAGTTTATAAGCAATAATTTTAAATTTTGAATTTCGCCTGAAATTTTGCTACACACTATATATGGGATTTTGAATATTTCAGACTTCGAAATTGATAGCAATGAGGCGAAGGACAAAAAGTGCTGAACAACTTTCAATAAATATGGACATAGAAGAAGTTTCGGTGGAAGAAAATTCTTGCTAAATTTTTAGCGGGATATACGATATACCTAATAGCCGTTAGTTACATTATTTGTTTGATCGTATGATGATGGACGAATGCAATGGACACAATACATTGTTGTAGAAAACTAACAACTCTCATTGTTTCTCCATGCGTGCAAGAGAAAATATAGATAAGTGATGATGAATAAAATATCAGTAAAAATAATAATAAAACGCCTCCGTTTTTTTGCTTAATGGTTTTACAAAACTCTCCTGACAATTTTGTTTGGTATACAAAAAGAGAAGCGGAAAAGCTTCTCACACAAGGTCGAAATATTGCTCTGTAAATTTTTGCATGGATGGATTTTTTTTTGTAGAAAAACAAATCATATACTTTTCGGGTTTCCTTTTGTTTATTTGTGTTCAAGACTTATGGGGAAAGGAGAATGCTGCAGGAAGTGAGGGCGTATTTGGCGTTTTAAAGTCACTTTATGGGTTTAGAAAATGTCAGTAAAACGCCAGACCAACACGATCAGCTATGCCAAATCCAGCCGTGTTTATACGGGATTTAAACAGCTCTTAAACTTGTCCACAACTCCTGCTGTATTTATAAAAACCTGTAGAGGCAACTCAGAATATTGGAAAAAGTGTAATTTTCCAGTACACAAGGTAACGTGCATTCTGCATGTAGTTCTCTCAAATTGGCTTCTGTTTCTGATTGCGTTAAAAAATGTACACGTAAATGCAAAAATTGGTTATTTTAAAAGTCTTGAGAAAGCATAAAGGTGCTGGTGCTGCATGGTGCTTATCCATGTGCAGTTAGAAACCTACGGTTGTCCAAAACTTTTGAATTTTGGAATTCTAAACGATTTTTACAACCTATTTTAGAAATTTAGATTTTGGTTGAATTTGGCTCGTTTTGTTTCTATACCTTTAGCTCGAGGACAAAGTAATGAAGTTTGCACATGTCACTCACAAAAGTTTAAGATTGTTTGCCAACCAGATATCGACAGACAAGCAATCATCAAATTATCTCGTTCATAATTTATTTGCCATTCACTTACTTACTTTGTTTGGAACAATTAAGCTTACTCATTGCATTGGTTATTTAATTTGTTAGTCCTGTTTTCTTAGACGATATAGATAGAAAATTAGCATCACAAAAAAATGTTAGCATTCCCGTCGCTGTCTTGTCAGTTTTCTATTTTATTCCTTCTTTATATCATGCAATCACCAATTTGCGCCTACAATATGCAGAAAAAACGTAAGTTGTAAAATTGTACACTAATATTTTGAATTTGAATACTGAAATTAACGCATGAATACGTTTGTTTGCAAAAGAGGAATCAAAATTGGAGCAACGGAAACAAAATCCCGGTATTTCTTTTGCAAAAGTTTGCATTGGAAAAACCTGGACATACTGAATGTCATCTAAAAATTGAACTTTCTGCACTTTTTATTGCAGATTTATGGATCTGTCATCTGACATCTCATTCTGTGAGTTTGGGCATTTCGGATTGCGACAAAAAAACTCGCACATTTTTTTCAGAAATACATCTGGAACAAGAGTTGTAAGTTTTTTTTACCGATTGCATATTCTTCATAGACTGAATAGATGAAGACAAAGATAACTGACAATAGACAAAATCTTGTCCAAGTTAATGAATACTACTTATTTTTTTAGACATACGGAACAGCCCGTCATTAGAAAATTTTCATTGGACAAGCTGAAAAAATATAAAATCTCTGGAAAATTTTTAGGAAGAAAACCTTGTCAAGTACAACTAAAACCACTACACCCATGTACTTGGTACACAGTTTCCATGAACATGACGGAACATGAAAATAGAGGAAGAACGCTTGCACAACATTTTCAAAATTCAGAAGCTATTACAGTCAAATCTATTACATTTCTTACTCCTTCTGCAGGTTTCCAAATTATCCGCAATTTATCCAAAATTCTAAAAGCACAGTGCTTGCAAGAACAAAACATCCTTTTTTTCAGAATGTTGTTCAGAATATACGATCGAACTGGAAAACCCAGGACAATGTTTCGAGCCTCCTTATTCGGACTCGACCATGACCCCATCTGAATTATCATTAGTAGGGCTAGCGTTAATACTTTGGGGTTGCTCTATTGCTCTTTTCATGAAACGCTGGGAGAAAATTCGAATGCTGCTTCCATACCACCCAGATTACAGATTGGAGAAGAATCTTTCTGCACAATGGAATAGCGCAAATGCTCCTCCAGCTAATAGTAATTTGAATGCTCTACAGGTAAACCATTTTTGAAGCAGTATTTTTCTGCAGGTGTATGCATTTTAATGGGATTTCAGTTCATCTATTATTGACTTGACCATACAGTGCACAGTGACGGTTGATCGTCCTACAGTTATCACCACATTTGCTGCCGAAAGTTTACTTGCTTTGCATGAGAAAACAAACCTCTCCAAGTTGAGACACAATTCATCTTTTGGGCAAACTTCGAATCATGATAGTGTAATTTGCAATATATTTTTAGCTGCAAGGTGAAAATATGATTTTAGTTTTGAAGATTTTCTTTGGTTTGTTAAATTTTAGATGTGGGGAGCATTGGGACGTCGCTGCAAAAGTGCTGGCAATTTGAATTTGCCAACGTATGATACCCAATCACAACATCATGATTACCAAGATGCTGAGGTTTCTAGTGAAGTGTGAACAGTCACCAAAACTTTATGTTCAGAAAATATCTGTAATTGTTAGGACTGTCTGAAACTGTAATTTATTAATGTTCTCTAGTTTCAATAAGTTGAGATTCAACATTTTTAAAACTTGTGAAATAAAAAGCTGCAACTTACTATACACTTTATGCGACGCTATGATAGACAAAGGTAGAGAACAAACCCTTTTTCTATGCTTGGGTTCCAAAGGCGCATATTCCAACTCACTATCGCTATACCAGTAGCAAGTAGCAAGCAATCAAATCTTCAAATCAAATCAAACAGCTACAATTCACTACACATTACACGATTTCTTCTAAAACGTTTAACACGAGTGGAGTATATTTCAGTCAGTCGCAAATATTTTGTCAACATTGACTCCGACTGAATTCAATTATAAATTCAATTTAACAAGTGAATAAAAATGAAAAATAGCACATAGTTTAAAATCGAACATTTTATTTCAATAGTAAAAAAATATAAAATCTCAGGTACAGGCACAACATTACACACTTATACTTTATCACAATATAAATTCCAGTTAAAAAAATAACGAAGTAACTAACCAGTATCTTTTTTGTGTATCACAGGTCAGGTTGACAAAAATAAAATTATCACAATATGGATGAAGGAAGTCCATTTGGTCCCCCGTCTGGAGCAAGTCCTCATCAGTGGGTAAATCCACGTTTTTCGAATCGGGGTGGACCCAGATTTTCTCCTCAGCAAAGGAAGCCATCCCCCTGGAATCAAAATAACCAAAGTCCTTATCATCAAGGATATCAAAATCGACCATATTTCCATAGGCATCAAAGTCCCTATTCATATAATAGTCCACCGTATGCTTCTACTCCTAGGCCACCGAGACAGAGATTTTCATCCCCTAGATTTTCTCATAGAGTAAGTATAACCTATAAGTGCCATGAGCCAGATTTAAAAGTGTTAAATAAGCTAACTATTCCTTACTAACTAGCCGTGTATTTTGTGATTTACATTTGCAGTCTACAGGAGGGATAGAAGATTGGGTGAGTCCAGAAATGTGGTCCGACCCATGGAAAGATTTACTACCAGAAAAAGTGTCCAATACTCCTCAAAGTAGTTCCTCTCATTCTGAAAGTTGTGACAACGAGGACAACGACAATGGAAAACTATCCAATTGTGACAAAAGTGAAACTGAACATGCAAGTTTTACGGCCTCTCCATAATAACAGTGCAGTGCAATATGTTCCTACATGTTCAATGTTGATGATTGTGATGCTGGACGATAAATTTTCAACACTAGCACTGCTGCTGCACTTGAACTTTTTCCGTGTTCAAAGTATTGTTTTGTTAGTTTAAACTGTGTCTGTGTCTGTTTGGTAAGGGTAAGAGAGATCTTTTTCAGCTATTTTAAGTCGATCCAATTTTCATAATTGTTATACAGGTATCGCCTTTCACACTCAATAAAGATAAAGATGTGAGTCCAATTCTTCAAGTCTATTTTGTTAATCGATGAAATTTTATTTTGTACTGAATTCACAAAAACTAATTTGCTGAGTGACTATCTCAAGTTTTTCGCCGTGCTGGGCCGGATTTGATCTAGAATCTAGTTTTTTTCAAGAATTGGTCAGGGTCATATTATTTTGGCTGAATAATGCACCACGTTACTTCCATATGCCTTCCTCACTCTTAGTAGTTGAAGTAGTAAAGAAGTTACTATCTCCGTAGGATTAGGATGAATTTTATTGATAGATTGTCGATAATGACTCGAAATGAAAAATTCACTTCAACATTTTCACAGTTGGCTTTCTTTGAAAAAGATTCTGAACACTCTACAGAATACCCTGCAATACAAATAGTGATGCAGTTCACTAAAAGTTCATCTTCTCATTCAAAAGTGAAGTGCATTTTTCCTTTGTCAGTTCGTTCGTGCAATCATGCACTCTAATGCCAGTGTCAAGTGTATGCAAATGACTATGAACTCCAAGATGGAACCGGAACAGACGAATTTGTATGACAGATGTAAATATTTATGAGCCATGTAGAGATTGGATGCACAGTGAGTGGACATACGAACGAGTAATATGAAAAATGTTCTCAGGTAGGACCAAAAATTATGAAAAACGAGAGAGCTAACCTCTA
>Ga0210040_10007324_pt1 | contig 13421 bp, 6 predicted proteins | sample CryGeyCG12114_NA_FD_185462 | JGI IMG/M metagenome (GOLD analysis project Ga0210040, IMG submission 185462) | Groundwater microbial communities from aquifer - Crystal Geyser CG19_WC_8/21/14_NA (SPAdes) (version 2) | ecosystem: Environmental > Aquatic > Deep subsurface > Groundwater | place: USA... | reverse complement strand
CGTCTGGGTGATGTATTGGTCGACTCGGGCGAGCAGCAGAGGTCGTCTGATCAAGGGCGCTTGCCAATGTGCGGCATCGCGGTATTTGATAGGGACTCAACCGCTGCCAAAGTATCGCATGAGCAGTTAAGTTTTATTTAGCATGGTGCCCGACGACTGCCATGAGGCATGTCTTTGGACTACTAGACTAGACAATTGTAAGTAGGTGCTTGCACTGCGGGATGATCACGTTACTTTGCAGGGTGACCAAACTGCGCACAGGCCTGTTATACTTGGAAGACTACTGCCGAGATATATTTGCGTTCAAGAGATGGGACGTCTGAGCGCAGATCCAGCGTTCTTCCATCGGGCAGCAAGTCACTAAGCAGCTATGCTTGTCAAGGTATTATCTCTGAGTCATCTTGAAGCATCCATAGTAGGATCAGTTGTCTCTTCAGAATAAATGATCCTTCGCAGATAGTTAGACTCTGTCCCTATTAAGCCTACAAGGGCACGAATTGATACAGAATAAAGACGCTGTATGAGGTCGAAAGGAGAGAAGTCCATCAAGTGGATGCGCCTCAGACAACTAGGCGAGTTCGCATCTGATCTCGGCGTGTCTCAAGCTTCTTCGGGGCGCGGCTAGCGGCAGACGGTGGGTGAAAGGCCCCATGCATATTTTGACGAACCGGCCGTGCGCCATCTACAGGCGGAAGCGACGACAACACCTCGAGGCTCAACCAACTCACGACGACAACAACACCACTATTCTTGCGCAAACACACGCTGCGCTCGCACACTCTCTTTCACAGACTGAGTGACAACAGCGCGCCGCTTCCCAGACTCGCGCATGCCGTAACTCGTGGCGCACCCAGGCAACACAGAGGGCGAACACCCTGCATACTTCTACGTACATGACCCAGCGCATATATTGCCTCACCGCCGCCCAGAGAGCGCACCACCACGCTCTCATCTGAGCCTCCACTCGCACCTCCCTCGTTCGACCTCTTGCAAACAATCATGGCAGGCCCGCTCGGCAACCCTGCTGCCCCATTTTCCGGCCCGCCGTACATGCACCCTTTCCGCCCCGCGTCGTCGATGAGCGCAAACAGATTCGATGAGGGATACTCTGAGGACACACGGAGCCAGAGCGGGAGTGACATGGTTATGCGGGGCGACTTCAGGCCGGGCGAGGACGGACTGCAGCCTGACTCCCAACTCGCCCTACCCGACTGGGTTGTAGCTCTGAATGAGAGCGAACGAAGTGGTAGGCGCATCTGTCACATCCTACGAGGGTCAAGCTAACATCGTACCAGAATTTGCATACGCCATATTACGGTCGCTCCGAACGTCATCGATAGCAGGCATAGTCGAGAAGCTGAACCCGCTCCTGCACCTCGATCCCGTCGTGCATCTCCCGCCCGAAATCACCTTCCAGATACTGTCCTACCTGAACCCAGAGACACTACTGCGCTCATCGACTCTGTCCCGGGCCTGGAGAAATCGCGTGCTCGACAGCCCGCTCTGGAAGCTGTTGTTCCGCTTGGAGGGATGGAACAGCAACTTCCCCCAGGTGCGCGCATACGAGGAGACGGAGAAGCAGAAGCGCGCCGAGACCAAGGAAAAGGAGCGCAAGACGCGACCACGGGCCGCCGAGGACATGGACTACGACAAGCCTTCGAGTAAGAAGCGAGCGCGGGAGCGAGGTCTGTTCGGCGACGGACCATCATCGGAACACAGCATACGCGACAAGTTGGAACCGCTCTCCATTGGCGGCACCGCAGCAGGGTGCTCGTCCTGGGGGGAGCAACATGGACTTGTCGAGGCCGACGACAGCCCTTCGATCAAGGCAGAAGACAAGATGGAAGGCATTTCCTTCGAAACCGCCTCACCCGTGGAGACGCAGCTAGAGCGAAGGACACCGGTGGTATCAGACGCACCAGAGTTTCCGGTACAACCGACACTACTGCTACCCGGCCCAGAGGCAAAAATCAACTGGCAGTACCTGTACAAACAGAAGCGGCGTCTGGAAGACAACTGGAACGCCGGTCGCTTCACCAACTTCCAACTCCCGCATCCCAATCACGCAGACGAGGCCCACACCGAGTGCGTGTATACGATACAGTACTCCGGCAAATACCTCGTGAGTGGCAGTAGAGACAAGACCATTCGGGTGTGGAATCTAGATACACAGCGCCTGATACACCAACCTCTTGCTGGCCACTCTGCGTCCGTCCTTTGCTTACAGTTCGACGAGCGTCCTGAGCAGGACATTATCGTGTCCGGGGGCTCCGACTGCAGAGTCATTCTATGGCGGTTCTCCACTGGTCAAATTATTAAAGAGATCGAAAAGGCACACTCTGAGTCAGTCCTTAACCTTAGATTCGATGACCGCTACCTGGTAACATGCTCCAAGGACAAGACCATCAAAGTGTGGAATCGCAAGCAGATGTGGCCCACCGACGACACATACCCCTCATCGACACTAAAATCGGCGGCCAAGTTTCCGTCGTACATTATCAACATGCAAGATCAGGTCGAGAACCAACATTTACACTTCAAGCCACTCATTCCGTACAGTCTGATCATGACTTTGGAGGGCCACGGTGCTGCCGTTAATGCTATTCAGATATTGGAGGGACAGATCGTTTCTGCGTCCGGAGACCGCAGCGTCAAAGTCTGGAACGTACGGACTGGTGCTTGTGTGCGAACTTTCTCAGGGCACAGCAAAGGCATCGCTTGTGTACAGTTTGATGGGCGCAGAATAGTGAGCGGCAGCAGCGATGAAACTGTTCGCATATTCGATAGGGCAACAGGTGCCGAGGTCGCCTGCTTACAAGGACACACCAACCTCGTGCGTACCGTCCAAGCTCAATTTGGTGACCTCCCTGGCAATGAGGAAGAGCTCGAAGCCGAGGCGCGTGCTATCGATCGTAATTTCTTCGAGGCGCAGCATAGGGGTCTCGTCTCCAAGGATCTTACAAGAGACCAACGCCGCGCTCGGAACGCTGGCTCCAGGGACCCGAAAGCCATCTTTGCTTATGGAGCAAAACTGCCACCTGGTGGAGGTGGCAGCAAGTGGGCCCGTATCGTTTCCGGTTCATACGATGAAACCGTCATCATCTGGAAGAGGGGCCCTGACGGAGCGTGGGAAAAGTCGCAAACGCTGTATCAGAACGAGGCCGTGAGGAACGCAGGTGGGCGGCCTAGAAGACCAGTTGTTCCGGCTCAAGCCAACGCAAATCAGGCTCAGCCAGCGAACAACCCGCAGCCAGCCCAAGCCGCGACGCAGAATAACTTCCAGGCGCTGGCTCAGCAGGCACAGGCACAAGCCCAAGCAGCTCATAATCTGGCGCAGCAAGCACAAGCGTTGCATGCGGCTTCGCAAGTCGCCCAGGGGACTGCTGCCAACCCCACAACCACTACTGTGACCGCGAATGCGACGGGTATAACCGCCACACAAACCACGGCGAATGCTGGACAGACAGCGGGAACTGGGCAGCAAAATGCTGCCACAAACGCAGCAGCAGCAGCACCTCACCACCACCATCATGGACATCATCATCACCACCCGCACCCTCTCGCACCAGGAGGCCCCATGAATAATCAAGGCACCAACTCGCGAGTCTTCAAACTTCAGTTTGATGCGCGGAGAATCATCTGCTGCAGCCAGGATCCGACAATAGTTGGCTGGGACTTTGCCCAGGGTGATAAGGACATTATCCTGGCAAGTCAGTTCTTCAGCGATTCGTTTTAGGAGCGTCGTCAGCACGCTCGTTTCGGCTGCTGGGCTGGGCGTTCCCGATATGAAAATGGTCCGATTTGTGTAGGATCTCTACCGAGCCCGGATACTTGACGGGTGCGTGGCTGCTTCTACGCATCTACAATCCTAATGGCTGGAATATGGCTTTCATGATCAGAATCAGCGTTTGAGCGTACATAGTTTGTAGTGTGAAGCATCCTTTACTTGAGGTTTACCTTTTCGTGTACCTTGTTTTGTTTGGCAGGAGGCATAGCTACGGTGTTGGGTTGGGCATATGTACAGATGCAAGACTACAGCGCGTTATCGTTTTGAAGTTATCGTTAAGAGAGCTTTCGCAATTCTATAACAAAGGAGTTGCAGTTCTGTTCCTCAGACCAACGAGCAGTCTTTGCTGTGATGTCGCTGACTGCGGCACTGTCATTTTTGGACTGATGCTCGACGCCGAGCAGTGCAAGCAGACCTTGTAGACATGCTGTCACTTGTATATGTACCTTTGTCCAAGCCTCGCTTCGTGGACACCCGAAGCTTCGAATAGATCGGCCTACTGCGGACGGTAAGATGTCTGCAGCGTCGTACATGCTCACTGTCGAACGCTGCCTGATGACAGCTAAACTCTCGTACTCGCCGATCTCACCCTGCGTTACGCCCGATAGTCAATACTACGCGACCTTGGATGCCTGAGCGTCAGCATTGTGGAAGCACCTATTCAGCCGAAAAATTGCGAGCTTTTATCGTTGGGGGTCATTAGCGGATCCTCTGTTCCCGCATAGCGATTCACCGGTTCGCCGTTCCTCTAGCAGGCCAAGCACCGACGCCCGTCCGTAAGCACGCGCGATGCAGTAAGGACTCATCACGACGCAGGATAAGTCGAGGGCACCGGAAGCCTTTGAATGGCCGCGCCGAGACACTCGTAGGGCTGAAGCCTCCCTTGTGCTTACCGGCACCCGGAAACAGGGCGCATCCGCCGGCGCCCCTTGTTTGCACGCAGGCGCTAGCGAAAGGGCAAGAAGAGCCGGAAAGGAACAAGCACCGATCTGAGGTGCGCATTGCCTGCAGGATGAGCCCCTGGGGACATGGGGAGATGCGCATTTCGTCCGTTGCTCGCGCGTACTCGAATGCCCTTGTTTGGCTGCGTGTGCGCGGGCGCGGGCGAGTGCGAGATGGATGCCACGCGGGGTATGCAATGTCTCGACGTCAACATGGCGATCTCCAACGGCTGAGCAAGGCCAGTCAACGTCGCAGTAGAGGCTTACTGTGGCATGAGGCGCGCCGTTGCACATGCCGCAGCTGTTGTTCCTCGGATGGACTGCTCGTTCTGGGGCAAATGAGGGCCAAGTGGCTGATATCGCGAATACCTGCACCACCGGACAAACATGGGAGTGAATACCGCGCACAAGACATCCCCACGGCGCGGTTTCAGCAACACTGCATCAGAGCCGCAGCACCGTCTACCCGGGACATGCATTTACGCACACGATATCGCGGCCAAACACTCATCCTCGGACCGCTGCTCAGGAAGAAATCGGTGGACCGAACGGTGAAGCGCACACGGCGCCTGCTGATTGGGCGCGTGGTGTTCTTGGCATCGTATGCAGCGTATCCGGCTTCTCGCTCCTTGCCGCTTCGAGGCACACCACATCGCAAGCGAGCCTCCACGCCCGGACAGCAGCCCATCCGCCTCTCCGTCGCAGCGCAGGCCAAGCCGCCCGTCTGCCGCCCGCTGGACCAAATTCCTACCCTGGGGGCCAGCACCTCATTAGCTCGTGCCTGCGCTCCTACCTCGTTATTGTCCGGGCTGCTCTCTCCTGTTGTTTATAACAGTCTTGCCTCGCCGTGCTACTCCTGGCTTGGCTTGTTACTACCGCTTTTAATACTCCCGCCTTCTTGCTTGTTCTTGCTTTCTCTAATACCGAGCGACTGGTGAAGACGATCCACACAGTGGCGATCGCTGCATCCGCCCAGCATGAGCTTCGCTAACTTCAACAACGACCACGAGGTCGTTTCTGGCGGCGTGCCCAGTCCCGAGCAGCAAGGTCGCATCAACGACAACCACGATCGCGCTGCTTCAGATTCCGACGCGTCAACGATAGCGGCGAACCTGGAGGGTTCCCCACAGAGCCAGCGCCACCATGCCGACCACAAGGGGTCCTACCAAACCACACAACAAAACCTCGACGAGGAGGAGGCTCAGGAAACTGCCCGAAGAGAGGAGCAAGTCCACCAGCTCGCCCGCCGTTTGACATCTCAATCGACACACTCCGCCTCCCACCAGAACCCTTTCAACGCAGCACCTAACTCGCCTCTGGACCCTAATGGCGAGAACTTCAATGCACGTGCCTGGACCAAGGCTATGCTCAACCTGCAGCTCGAGGACGAGAATGCTGGCCCGACGAGGACGGCTGGTGTTTCTTTCCGCGGCCTTAACGTTCATGGTTTTGGTGCCGACACAGATTACCAGAAGAGTGTGGGTAACGTGTGGCTGGAAGGACCAGGCCTGATCAAGAGGCTGAGGGGCAACAAGGGGAGGAAGATCGATATCCTGCAGAACCTTGATGGACTGGTTGAGGCTGGCGAGATGTTGGTTGTTCTCGGCCCTCCAGGTTCCGGATGTTCGACTTTCCTGAAGACCATTACTGGCGAGACCCACGGCTTCTTCGTCGACCAGAACTCGCACATCAACTACCAGGGCGTCAGCCCTGAGTTGATGAACAAGAACTACCGTGGTGAGGCCATCTACACTGCTGAGGTCGATGTTCACTTCCCAGCTATGACGGTCGGCGAAACGCTCTACTTTGCTGCTCAAGCTCGTCGGCCGCGCAATATCCCAGGCGGTGTGACTGTCAAGCAATACGCCGAGCATCAGCGAGATGTCATCATGGCTTTGTGAGTATTACGGGCTTCCATCTTCCTTGCACTACTAATATCTCCTTTTCAAGGTACGGCATCTCCCACACCATCAACACCCGTGTTGGTAACGACTTCCTCCGAGGTGTCTCTGGTGGTGAGCGCAAGCGTGTCACCATCGCCGAAGCCTCGCTCAGCAGAGCGCCTCTTCAATGCTGGGACAACTCCACCAGAGGTCTGGATTCCGCCAATGCCATCGAGTTCTGCAAGACCCTTCGTATGGAGACCGAAATCAGCGGTACCACTGCTTGTGTTGCCATCTACCAGGCACCCCAAGCTGCCTACGACCTCTTCGACAAGGCTCTTGTTCTCTACGAGGGTCGCCAGATCTACTTTGGCAGGACCACGGATGCGAAGCAGTATTTTGTCAAGATGGGATTCGAGTGCCCTGCACGACAGACGGACGCCGATTTCCTCACTTCCATGACTAGCGCTCTCGAGCGTGTCGTCCGTCCTGGGTTCGAAGACCGTGTTCCCCGCACACCTGATGAGTTCGCCCGCCTATGGAAGGAGTCCCCAGAGCACGCTGCTTTGATGACTCAGATTGAAGCCTACGAGCAGAAGTACCCTCTAGGTGGTGAGACTGCTCAGCGTTTCGCAGAGTCTCGCAAAGAACAGAAAGCACGTGGTCAGCGCGAGAAGTCGCCTTACACATTATCGTACACTCAGCAAGTCAAACTGTGCTTGTGGCGAGGCTTCGTGCGATTGAAGGCGGATCCCAGCATCACCGTCACCCAACTTGTTGCTAACTCCATCATGGCCCTCATCATCTCGTCCGTCTTCTACAACCTGCCCTCTACCACCGAGAGTTTCTACCTCCGATCGGCTTTGCTCTTCTTCGCTATCCTAATGAACGCCTTCGGCTCCGCTCTCGAAATCTTGACCCTCTACGCCCAAAGACCCATTGTTGAAAAGCACTCTCGATACGCCCTCTACCACCCGTCTGCCGAAGCGTTTGCTAGTATGTTGACGGATATGCCGTACAAGATTATCAACGCGATCACGTTCAACCTGGTGCTCTACTTCATGACCAACCTCCGTCGCGAGCCAGGAGCCTTTTTCTTCTTCGTGCTCATTTCGTTCACGCTTACCCTGGTCATGTCCATGTTCTTCAGGTCCATCGCCGCTTTGTCACGATCGCTTGTCCAGGCTCTAGCACCCGCCGCCATCCTCATCCTAGGTCTCATCATGTACACTGGGTTCACGATCCCTCCCAACTACATGCTAGGTTGGTCCAAGTGGATCCGCTACATCAATCCCGTCAGTTACGGTTTCGAGTCGCTCATGATCAACGAGTTCAACAATAGGGACTTCACCTGCAACCAGTTCATTCCTTCTGGTCCTGGGTACGATGGCATTGGTGGTACGAACCAGGCTTGCATGGCTGTTGGAAGTGTACCTGGTCAGCCGTACGTCGCCGGCCAGTCATACATTGGTACTGCCTTTGAGTACAAGGTTTCGCACAAGTGGCGCAACTTTGGTGTCATGTGGGTCTTCTGCTTCGGTCTCATGATGGTCTACCTTGTTGCTACCGAGTACATCACCGCTGCCAAGTCGAAGGGTGAAGTCCTTGTCTTCCGCCGTGGCCACAAGATCCCCAAGAGCAAGTCTACCGATGATCTCGAGGGCGCTCCAGCTGGCCGCACTGTTTCTACCCAGTACGACCACACCGACGACAACATTGCCATCATCGAGCGCCAGACTGCCATCTTTCAGTGGAAAGACGTCTGTTACGACATCAAAATCAAGAAGGAGTCGCGACGCATTCTTGACCACGTTGATGGCTGGGTCAAACCTGGTACTCTCACGGCTCTTATGGGTGTCTCTGGTGCTGGCAAAACAACTCTTTTAGACTGTTTGGCTACGCGTACCACGATGGGTGTCATCAGTGGCGAGATGCTGGTTGACGGCAAGCCTCGTGACGACTCTTTCCAGCGCAAGACCGGTTATGCTCAGCAACAGGATCTCCACTTGTCTACTTCCACCGTCCGCGAGGCCTTGACTTTCTCTGCGCTCCTACGTCAACCTGCCCATATCGCTCGCGCTGAGAAGATCGAATACGTTGAAGAGGTGATTAAGCTTCTTGACATGACTGAGTACGCGGATGCCGTCGTCGGTGTTCCTGGTGAAGGTCTCAACGTCGAACAGCGCAAGCGTCTCACTATTGGTGTTGAACTTGCGGCCAAGCCTGCTTTGCTCCTTTTCTTGGACGAACCTACCTCCGGTCTCGACTCGCAGACTTCCTGGGCTATTCTTGATCTCCTCGACAAGCTGAAGAAGAACGGTCAAGCTATCCTTTGCACTATTCATCAGCCTTCTGCCATGTTGTTCCAGCGCTTCGACCGTCTTCTGTTTCTCGCCAAGGGCGGCAGGACTGTCTACTACGGTGACGTTGGTGCCAACTCTGAGATTCTCGTCGACTACTTTGTCCGCAATGGAGGTCCTCCCTGCCCACCTGCCGCCAATCCGGCTGAGTGGATGTTGGAAGTCATCGGCGCTGCTCCTGGATCGCACACTGACATCGACTGGCACCAGACATGGCGCGACTCCGCCGAATATGCTGAGGTCCAACGCCACCTTGCCGAACTCAAATCTGAACGTGGTCAGGCTGAGGCTCTCCAACGCACCCAGTCAGTCCAGAAGCGCGAGGACAAGGCCGCATACCGCGAGTTTGCCGCACCCTTCGGCGAGCAGCTCCGCGAGACCACTATGCGTGTCTTCCAGCAATACTGGCGCACGCCCTCGTACATCTATTCCAAGACGCTTCTTTGCGTGTCCTCGGCCCTCTTTATCGGTTTCTCGCTCTACCAGATGCCCAACACACAGCAAGGTCTCCAGAATCAAATGTTCGCCATCTTCATGTTGATGACCATCTTTGGTCAACTCGTTCAGCAGATCATGCCCCATTTTGTCACCCAGCGCGCGCTTTATGAAGTGCGTGAACGTCCCAGCAAGACATACAGCTGGAAGGCTTTCATGATCTCCAACATCGTCGTCGAACTACCGTGGAACTCTCTCATGGCTGTTCTCATCTTTTTCTGCTGGTACTACCCCATCGGTCTATATCGCAACGCTGAGCCCACCGATTCCGTTACGCTCCGTGGATTCCAGCTTTTCCTCTTCGTGTGGATGTTCCTCCTTTTCACGTCGACCTTCACGCATATGATCATCGCTGGCGTCGACTCTGCCGAGACAGGCGGAAACATTGCCAACTTGATGTTCTCGCTCTGCCTCATCTTCTGTGGTGTCCTCGCGCAGCCATCTGACTTTCCTCGCTTCTGGATCTTCATGTACCGCCTCTCGCCCTTTACCTACCTCGTGTCGGGTATGTTGTCCGTCGGTCTGGCGAAGAGCAGCGTTGAGTGCGCAGACCGCGAGTTTATTATCTTCAACCCCACGAACGGCGCTACTTGCCAAGATTACACGGCGGCCTTCCGCGCCAACTTTGGCGGATACGTGGACAACGAGACTGCGACTTCGGATTGCCGTTTCTGTTCCATCAAAGACACCGATGTCTTCTTGGCTTCCATCTCATCGGACTACAGTGAAGCGTGGCGGAACTTTGGTATCCTCTTCGCGTACTGTATCTTCAACATTTTCGCTGCCCTCGCGCTATACTGGCTCGTCCGCATGCCCAAGACTAAAAAAGAGAAGGATGACAAGAAGGCAGTGGGTGGCCACAAGGGCGCAGTCAAGGAGCAGATGCTTGACGAGCCCAGCCATGTCGGCAAACACAACGACGACATGGGTGAAAAGGGACAGCATGAGGAGACGCAGCGGTACGCGAGTATCACAGGGGATGTAACGCCGCCGCGCCGAGAGAATGAGATAACGGAAAAGGTGTAGAGTGACGGTCGAAGTCAACTCTGTTTCCATTCGCCTTAGGGCACTTTTAGCATAGCATTGCGCACTTTACACTTTCCTTTTCCGTGTTTGTCTGGTTTTGGGCACGAGAGTTTTAGATCTAGAGTTCGATTGTTTCGACTAAGCTCAAGCGCTGAGTATCACATCTACCGCCTCGACAGAGGGTTTTTTCTTGTATATAGTAATCAAATTACGTAATTAATTACACGGCTTCCACATCTTTCCCAATGCCTCTCGTGTGACTTGTTGTGAGTGCTGTTGCCAATCAAAGATACAGCCCTAGGTCTGAACGATAGATTCAAGCGTCCTCGCGCAAGTAGTCGATCGTGGGAGTGTTCGGCTGCAGCGAAGCTAAAGAACATGCTAGATGCATTACTCGTACGCACAACTTGGAGGTCGGGCTACGCGAGTCACGCGGTATCGGATGGCGTTTCCGCATCATCACATATCACCCTACCCTCTCACACCTCCACCTCCACCTCCACCTCCGCTACAACATCAGTCTGATCTCATCTACAGCCCCACGCGCACACCGTCCGCCAGCAGAGAGATGGATCCGAAATCAACCTCGCGCATGGCCACGCTGCTGCGTTACACGACTCGGGGGAACATGTTCTTCTTCTCGGCTTTCGTTGCAGGATATGGACTCAACGAATACCTAAAAAGAGAGGCGGCGGAGAAGGTCCCTTTGGCGAGAGAGCCGGGTACTGAAGAGGACGCGAGGAAGTGATGACCTGGAAGGAGATCACGGCAAGGTGCTGCTGTGGCGGTGTCTGGACTGAAATGGCCTGGCCTATGCCAATCACGAGAGAGACGACATCATGGTACAACCTCGAGATGGTAGGCACAACTAGTAAGCACGAACATGTATAGCTATATGCACAATGAAATCTAGTGAGGGCAAATACTATTACATTGGCCTGTCACGTGCAAGCGCTTAATTAGTGCAGCTACAACCCCGCATCTACAGTACTTATACTACTTCCTTCTACTTATAAGTTATTTACCTATAAAAAAATAGTCTCGCTTCTTCTACTACTATTATATAACTTACTCTTATATTTCTTTATAATATACTCTATAAGTAAGTTAGCTATATAAGTAAGTTAGCTATATAAATAGATTAGCTATATAAGTAAATTAGCTATATAAGTAAATTAGCTATATAAGTAAATTAGCTATATAAGTAAATTAGCTATATAAGTAAATTAGCTATATAAGTAAATTAGCTATATAAGTAAATTAGCTATATAAGTAAATTAGCTATATAAGTAAGTTAGCTATATAAGTAAATTAGCTATATAAGTAAGTTAGTTATATAAGTAAATTAGCTATATAAGTAAGTTAGCTATATAAGTAAATTAGCTATATAAATAAGTTAGCTATATAAGTAAATTAGCTATATAAGTAAGTTAGCTACTTATACTAAGCTTACTCTTTATTATTTACTTTTTACTTTTAATATATAATACTTTAATACTATATTATATAGTATACTTTAGATAAATATAAAATATAGTATAGAATTTAGACTATAAAAGAATATATATCTTTTTCTAAATTTTTCTTTTCTTATATAAAGATAAATATAAAGTAGTTATATTATATTATATAGCTATTATATAGCTATTATATATTATATAGAATTTTTAAGAACTAAACTAAGTTAAGATATTTATATAATAAATTAAATAATATATATTATCTTACTAGCTTTCTTTAAGTAATATACTATATTAATTTATAATATTAATACTTAGTAATTAACTTACTAAAAAACTTAAATAATATAATTCTATACTTAATATAAAGAAGTTCTATATATATATAAAAAAGTAATAGTATAATATATTACTTTTTTTATATAAAGAAGAGAGCTATAAGGTAGCTATAGTATATTAATTTAACTAAGTATATTATATAAAATATCGTAAACCTAACTATATTAAGAGCTATTTATATATTATAAAGATAAGTAATAGAAGTATAAGTAGCAATAAGCTAAAGTATAGCTAGTACTAAAGCTAAAGTAGTTATTATTAAAAACTATAGTATAAAAGAAGGTAGTATTAAAGCTAGTTAGTAGAGAGTACTTAAACTATAAGACTAACTAGAATTAAACTATAGAAACTACTTAGAGTTATATAAAAATTTATAAGTAGGAGTATAAGAGAGTTCTAACCTTTCTCTTTTATTCTTCTTTATCTAAAACTTGTATATTATTATTAATACTAAATACTAAATACTAGTACGCCTTTATATATATTAAAAAGCTTAAAACTAATAATAATAGGAACTTATATAATATATTAAATAATTCTTCTATTAGTATTACTAATATAATATTTATAGTATATATAGTAAACTAAAGAATACTTAAGTAGAGTAATAAGTAGTAAGTAAAGAAGAAAAAAGTTAGAGCTAAAGTTTACTTAAGTAAGACCTTAATAGAAGTAGAAGCTTTCTATCTATAGTACTTCTATATAAAAGTAATTAAGAGAATAAGTAAGTATTATTATAATATATTAATTTTACGTATACTAATTATAACCTAGCTAGCTTTATAAGAGCTAATAAGCTATTCTTAGAAAAAAAAAAAAAATTAGCTATCTTTAAGTAGTAAGTTAGGTATAGACTAAAGTATAAGTATATAAAGATAGATATATCTTAAAAAGAAAAGAAGTTCTAAAATATATTACTATAGTAAGAGAAGTTAAAAGAGATTTTAGAATATAGTAAAGATTTTAAGTAATTAGAGTTCTTATATTATTACTATCTTATTATAGAAAGTAGATAAAGGCTAAGAGTAGCTTATAGTAGTTAGCTAGAGTTTAAATAGATAATTATATTATACTAAGTAATCTACACTATACTATAAAGTTATTTATAATATAATATAATATAATATAAT
>Ga0210040_10007322_pt1 | contig 13424 bp, 7 predicted proteins | sample CryGeyCG12114_NA_FD_185462 | JGI IMG/M metagenome (GOLD analysis project Ga0210040, IMG submission 185462) | Groundwater microbial communities from aquifer - Crystal Geyser CG19_WC_8/21/14_NA (SPAdes) (version 2) | ecosystem: Environmental > Aquatic > Deep subsurface > Groundwater | place: USA... | reverse complement strand
TTTGTTATAACCCATCCAACCTAATCTTGCACATCAGTTTGACTTGACTGTGAGTGAAGCAAGGCGTGTTCCAAACTGAACGCATTGTATTGTCTGCTGCTCTTGTCCTAAACTCACACACACGCACACTTGCAAGTCTTCTTATTACCACCGATGAAAAATCGAGAAGCGCCCCCCATAAATCACCATGGATTGCATACGTCCACATTGTTACTTTTTATACTCTTTGTTTCTTACTCCTTCCTTTTCCCCATTTTCGGTGGTATGATATAAACGCTTTTAGCAACAAACGACGCATCATGGAAATCCATCTGATGCCACAATATATTTTTAGTCCCTTACTGTAGCCATAGGTGAAACTAAAAGTGTATTTAAGGGACTCCCACTTGTCAGTTTATATTTCAACCAAAAACATGGCTCCATTAAAAAATAAAATACCGAGAATTCTATATAGAAACAGTAACAGAATAAAATGTTTACTTTTCACATCTAATTAGAAAATCTTTCTTTATTCCACAAAGTTTAGTAAACATGGCAAGCTCTTAAAAAAAGAGAACAAGCCGTATTGTATTTCACGATAGTGAAAAAGATTCTCAAAGTGCACAGGCACAATATCCTACACAGTGAATGTGATGGTACTTTCACTGCTTTCACGAAGAATGACGATCACAGGGGAACAAAAGATCGTACAACAATAAATAAGCGCATACGAATTGTTGCTCTGTTCCTTTGGAGTGAAAGAGCTAAGCAATTGACGGATACAGGGATAAGTAAAGCTCAATTTGAAATGCATACATGCAACCAGGGTGCAATGCATGGAACATTTTCTTCAGATTACTGGCCTGTAAAGCACAAAAAAACTATTTTCAATTTGTAGCAAAAAATTGCTGAAATATATTGCTTACTTGAGGCTACTAAAAAAATCTTGATCTAAATACCAATATACTGTTTGAATTTAAAACTAAACTAATTATTAGTGACTAGAATAACTGCATTCATATCATGTTCAATTGTGATGAACAGAAACTAAATATACATTGAAAAATTATTCATGAGAACAAGATTGTTCTCTCGCCTACATAGGATGGTTTTTTTCCTAGAAAAGGTTCACTATTTGGTAAAACTAAACAAAAAACACATCTGTGAAAGCACAAGTGAATAGAGGGAGAAGAGAGATGGGTCAGAAAGAATAGATTGGAGTGATCAACCACAAGACAGCTGAATCTATTTCACCAGCCTATTTTCTCTCTCATGTTTGATGCTCTATATTTCATACGGGATTAAAGGTTACATTCAGATAAGGCGCAAGTAATTGTACAGGTGTCAAAGCAAAACTCGCTCTACAAAATCACCTATTGTGTAATTTATGCTTTATTGTATTCGCAATCTATTGTCGTTGCACAATTTATTCTACGCCTGGCGTTGCAAACAGTCGTATGCACCAAACATGTTAGCAGTCGTATTAAAATTTAATGCAATTGGTGGAAACATATTTACTTTTCCTTACGTTTTATTTGACCGGTGAGGTTTTTTCCTCGTCTTATGTAAATTTTTGTTACTAACTGACGGTTTTGGAATTAAATATTCATGCCTGGCGATCATCTCAGATTCTGTAGGGCCAAGAAATTACGTACACAATTCCCTAACCTTTCTAAAATGCAGTGTAAATGATGTCTGTCATTGCGTAAATTACTACAGTTGCAACCTGCCACATCAAAAATGGATAAAAAGAGCATCCACATGAAACCAATGCAAATACATAAATATTATTCTATCGTTTCGTTTCAGCGCAATTACCTTATAAAACCTGACTGGCGAAATCTTAATATCCCTTTAAATAAATAATTGGCTGTCAAGGGTTTCGTTTTCACACTAAAAATGTTGCACTGTGACAGGCGGATTTACGTTGACATCCTATTTATCTCATTGCATTATTATTTTGCCCAAAAACGTATAATTTATTCCTTATTTCTTTCTTTTTAAATTATCTCATTCATTCAACACACAAAACGAGCTTATGGATATCGTTCCAACTAAAGTCTGAAACAACTATCCACATTATCTTATGTACAAGCCAGCGTAATAATATTTCACGAGTTAGTGGGCTAAGTAACCATATCTACTCCATGCTAGCTAACTAACTAAACAGACAGTACTGAATTGAAATGCTTTTCTCCTTGTGTGTTTGATCTATATAAAAGAAAATAAAGTGCCGCCCTAATCCTATCACGGCCCATAAATAAGTACAGTGTAAATCTTCAGCCCATATTTACGGATGGAGAGTCACTGATAATGGATGGGCTCCTGTTGTACTGCACACATATTCACATACCGTGATTTCCAGAATAAACCCAACTTGACAAATATGCTTTCAATCTGAGATTTTACTCCACACATGTTTATTTCACCCTGTCACAATTCGGTAACCATATGTTTCCCATGTCTCATGTTCCATGACATTTTTCATATACCACTGCCATAATTCATTGTTCCGTTGAAACATTGATGCGTTGCCTGCAGTGAACATGGGAAATTTCATGAGGAAAGAAAACTACGTGCATTAACGGTGCATGAGTAAACTTTGCATGAAGAAAGGTATTTGTGTTCCGGGAGCTTCTCAACCTTTCTTCCACACTGGTGCTCCGGAATGAAAAGAGTGGATAAGCAAAGAAAAGATGCTGTATGAGAGCACACAAACAAGCATTCACATTTACCATAAGGATCATGGTTAGAATGAACTCTAAAATTAAGACTATGGTGAAGTTGGGTGAAGAAAATAAATATTTTATCTTGTCTCGCCCGCCGTGTGCTCATGAAAGCTCTTATGCATGTCCTTTGCAAAACTATCGATAAATTCATTCACTCTGGCTGGGTCCGTGGAGCAAAGTTACTTGGAGCTTGAACCCACGTGCACTCTATTATCTTGGTCCTTTCTCCGTGATAATAATGGGAGTGGCATGCATAAAACGGGAATATCGATAAACTTACTTAGTCAGTCAGGGTTAAAATGAAAATGTTAAATTTAACACAAGACTAAATATTCGTGGCTTGTTTCGTTATACTGGATGGAGGGTGCGCAAAATTAATTATTGAAATTCCGAAATTTATTTTTGTTTTTCGATTACTACATGAATAGCATTCCATTTATAAAAATGCAAGGTAGGTTTGTAGATTTTGCGGTATTCTCACTCGCTTAAAAACACTTTAATTGTATTATTTTGCTGAATGGGTGATTTGCTTGTTATCGGATTTTTCTTGTACCGTGAATAAGGTGAAGCAACCACCAAAAAAACGTTGTGATAATTCTTCCGAAACTAACTAAATGAAAAAAATTACAAAAGTTTGCAAGAAAACTCTATCAACAGCAAGAGCACAGTAAAAAATAACAAACTATTTCAGGTAAGATCTAAACAGCAAAAAAAAGTCTTGCCCAGCCCATGCAACCATCATTGGATCATAAATGCCACCACAAATCAAGGAAATAGCACCGCTTATGTAAATTATCTTTACCGCATCTTTTACCACAATTTGGTGTCACTTACGACTTGAAAATTAGGCACAAACAAGTTTTACTTTCCTCCTTCATACGATTATTAGGATTTGAAACGAGCGATATGTGACAACTACAGGAATATATGATGTTAAGGATGGTTGCTCTTGAATAACTTGAAGCCAGCCCTGTGTGTACCATTGAGGATATAAAAATACAAAAAGCATTGTCAGCTTCACTTACAGTTGTGAATGGGCAACTCATTCTGAAATCTATGATGAAAGGAGAAAACTTGTAATATTATCAGAGTACCCATTGAGCAACTATTGGAACAAGAAACAATATCCCAGTCCGTTACTTAATAACTACTACTTACTATATACTATACATTTGTCTGCCATTTGTGAAACTATACCATTGTGTGCAGAAGGGGATTACGTAAATCCTCCAAGCAATTGTCATCTGTTCAAATTCGAATTTCAAAGTTAGACAACCTGGTACTAACAAACTTTCGCACATTGCTACTCCCAGAATCCTTGCTGGTATAATAACGCTAAGGATTTATACTTTTCAAATTCATGCTAATGATTTCTTGCGCTCTCCCCATGAGACTGAAATAAGGTAACTCAAACACCGAATGAAACAGTATATATAACCTCATTACTACAGTGCACAACTAATTTCCAAGGAAAACAAGTAGGCCCTGTAACTAATTGGGTTGTTAACAAAAAGTAAAACTTTGTACGTGCATTGACACAGAAGAGTCTCAGCTATAGTTCAACTCCTGTTTTCAATTACCGCCATTCAAAGCCAATGAAGATGGAGAAAGAACAAAGTGAATGATCTTTTTTAAGGTGAAAGCAAAAAAAAGAAAGTCCTTTATTTGGTACAAAAAACACCGGAAAATTGGATGCTTGTGAACTTGTTTTGGTGTCCTTTTTTCTATAAACCGTTTGTTTCTTACAACAGGGAACAGATTGGTGCTCATTATAAAAGAGTTCAGTGCAAACTATCCCAGAATCAGAAAAATGGTGACCTAACAATGTAATAATTCTAAACGAGTTGGAATTTTATAGAAAAGTGACCAATAAATTTGTCTTTTTTATTGTCTCGGCAAGTGAAAAATTGTTCTTGGCTCATATTACCTCACGCTTGGTTGAATTTTTTGGCTCCTTTTATATCACTACAGTAGAACCTTTTCGATTGAAATCGTGCATCAAGAAAATCTGTTTTTGCCTCCTTTTATATCACTACAGGTGAACCTTTTCGATTGAAATCGTGCATCAAGAAAATCTGTTTTTGCCTCCTTTTACTTTTTGCACCCACGATTTTTTCAATTGTTTTCACATACACGGACCATTGACTATAACCCATTACTGCAGTTGATAATCAACCATGAAATAATTTATTCTTTCAATTATAAACTCAAACACAATTTTTTTCATTCTTAGCAGACAATTGGTGCATTGCAGTGCTCATAAAAAAAGAAAAGTGAAAATTCAAAAACTAATTTTTCTTTTTATTTAAACACACTGCATTCCTTGCTTTCCTTGTAACTCATATATATGTGAGTTACAAGCTGAACAACGAGTGTGAAAAATTGTTTCCCCTCTGTGCTTTATTTTAGTGGATATTTATTACCAACCATACCACATTACTGCTCTGTAGTAACACAGCTGAACTATGCGTCCCTCTTAGACCCAGAGGAACTACCTATTAGCATTCACAGAATACTGGAATCGAAGGAAATATGTGCGACACGACAAGTGTGACATTCCAGTGTTTGCTCTCCTCTGCATTCAGTCGTAGGCATGAAGCTTACACACGCATGAATGCCTAGTGTGTAAAGCTTGTATACAATGTAGCATTGCAAGTTGGCTACAACTGACATCAGATTCCAGATAACCATATGGAATGGACGGGGGGTTGCCCTTTAGGAAAGAATTTCACTCATTCAGTTATTCACTTTTCATGCACAAACGGTGAGTGAAAGCTGCCATGCTTGAATTCTTTTCAAATACATGCCGTAAATATACAAAAAATACCAATAAACATCCATCAAACCAATCTAATCAATTCATTCTATATATAATCTCTTCTTAATATACTTTCTGATTGCACAGCCTTCCCAAACAGTATTCTACATGTGCCCGCTACAAAAGTAGGCCATGAGATTTTACAGAAAATTAAGCCCAATTTCAACCCTTTTAGGGATTCCAGAGGAATGCTCTCCAGGAAACACGGTCCACATAAATAAATTTAAATTCGTATGCAAAGTAGTCGCAAAGCGTCCAGTTGTCGGCAACACGATATTACAATGTCCATAGTGCAGTTATTTGGTGAATAACTTCACCTCGGCAGCTTGTCGTTTCCGTGTGTACACATGGACACTACGTTCTAGCCATACTAACGAAAATGAAACAACAATGCATGCCCTGGGTAGCAGCAGTAGTCACTCTTCACCCTCTATGCTATACAGTATACAACTGGATTTGACGAGAATAGAGGTAGTCGTTCCTAGCAAACGTGTTAACTTTGAGGCCTCTGTACAGAACTGAACTGCTCAGCTACTACTACAGCCCATAGCTCATAGCTAACCCTAAGCACATGCACTCATGCACGTACAATGCTTCTGACTGGGAGTAGTATAGCACAAGTAGTAGCAATGAGCCCAATCCATTTATGGTGAAAGTTGTTTTCTCCTCCGAGTCAGTCTGTAGGGAAGTGAGCCCGTAGTAGCACATATAGTTTGTGTGGTGTTCCAAAGTGAAATATTTAGCACATTTTTCCATGTAAGCAAATCCTTTGAATTCTTGACCAAGTTTCTGTGTCCAAACGAGCTGTGCATACAAAGTCCATTTGTCACGGGCATAAAGTGTTCCATGTATTCATATTATATACACACATGTAGTTGGGAATGAATGATTAGCTTGTATTATTAGGCATGTGAAGTTCGGGAACTATTGTGTGGGTGTAGTTTTAGCGATAAGCAATGATTTTACGTTTTTGGAATCATATTTCAACTACCGACTAATTTGCTGAATACTATTCAAGTTTCTTGTGGTTTGGTGTGGTTTGAAACCAACAGTTATGATAAATATTAGTTTTTAGTCTAAAAGCTGGTTCGTCATAAAATTTGCAATGGACAATTAGTTATTGATTTATTGTTGGGAATCGAAAGATCGGATGTGATATGCTACGTCTGGTTCTGTAACCAATCCCATGGAGCATATTAAATGCAGTGCAGTTTGTGGTCAGTGAATTAAACGAGTGTAAAAAATTGTTTACGATTCAGTTATCTTGAAATAAAACGGCAGCTTAACTCAAATTGACATTTGTTCGTTGGATACTGTGCGCGTGAAGATCAGTGAAAGCAATGCAATTTGCTTGGATCCTCCTGCAATGTGTGCTCCGTGATTTATTATAGTTAGTATTGCTGACTGACAATGTTATTTTAGCCGACTATGTGCATTCAAATGATCTTCTCACGCAGACAAATTGGTTCCCAAGGAAAAAAATAAATAGGTTCGTGTCACGCACTTTTGGAGGATAAAAAATTTTCAGCTCAGTTCACTCCTGATGACTCTTTCAAAGGGTTTATTTCATTGTTTTCATTGCCTGTTGCGTTCTACATGGATCCATTTTGACGCTCTTAATTTTCTGTGAGTGCATCCCAGGACATGCCATTAGCATTGTGTCTGCCAGTTTGATTACAGTTAAGAGCCATGTGTGTTTTCTGGATTTTCTGTGCACTCACATTTGTCCTCATTAATGTGAGTGATGGGGGAGTGACCGAAAAACGAAGTGCAACGCGATCTCTTCCAGAGTTTGATTTGGATGTGGCAGATGAGCCCTTCTTTTTCAATGAAATTGAGGATGACGTTCACTGTAAGTTGTCTTGTCCATTTATTAGTCCAATGTACAAGTTAGTTCTTCACAGCACATGTATTTTTTTCGAGTTGAGTAATTCGTTCATTAAGATATGAACTGTTTCAAGCAACTGACATATATACGTTTATCTGCGCAAATAGAACTGCTGCACTTGAATAGAAATCATTTATACGAATCGCAAAATAAAGTTCGTGCAATAGGGAAAACACGAAAAAGAAAGTCAGCATGACAAACTTGAGTAAACACAATTATTTTTCAAGGTTACCAATATTGAGGAGTTCTTGACAAAAAACAATTTTCCATAAGCTATTGACGCGAATTGGAAATGGTGTTCCAAAGTCTATATCTGCAATATGAAAATCTATTTTTTACACGATGTCAAGTGTTTCACATCTCCACGAAAGGAATAACAAGTATACTTTGTCCGTGTTTTTTCTATCCCACTCAAATAGGATAAGAACGAGAAAAAAGTGTTTTCGTCATTAAAATTTAGTAACAGCAACGGTTTACCAGCAAGCTATATTCTGTGGGTGTACAAAAGTGAACACCATGACTATACCGCTAGTATAAGCTGGTATTCGTTACTTCGTTACCGTTCTGTAATTGCGGAAAGCAAAACATGAAATGCAAACAAAGATTGTTGAACTTTCCAAAACACAAACATTATACGCATAAGAGCAACAAGACTTGACTTAAAAAAATTTATGCTTTACTCTCACCCTACGCCTTCATATAAAGCTGTTGTCTCTTTAGGAAATGCCAATTTTTTCCAGACTTGTTTTGTGGCCCCAACTTTATTACCACTAACATATGTATGTATGTATGTTGCTGGCTACCTATCGTTTGCATTGTATCCAGGTTTCTCCTACATTCTTCCATACTTGTCGTTCAGAAAATAGTGCACACACACAGTACCTTTACTGTCGAGGTAAACACACCAGGCACACAAAATTGACAGATGGATTCCATAAACCACCGTTTTATGGCACATAAAATATTTACCAGCATGGAAAAATAAGTGCCCAGCATTGGAAAAGATATAAAAAATTTTGTTCGTCCGCCTCCTTTTCTATTATATATTTTCGTTGACTCACCATCGTTTCCTTTAGATTGTCACTTCATCTAATATTTTATGCATCGCATCCAAAGAATCCACTAAAAAATCTCTAGTTGATTAAATACACTTTTAAGTTAATAATAATAAGCGTTTCTTGCAGACAAAAACTGTCCATATTGAAGAATTATACATTGTCGAGTCATAATATACAAAATGTCATACAAAAAGTGGTTATTTACACATACAGAATTTTTATCCATTCCTGATATATAATGCTGTTCTGTAGAAAGTTGTGCAATTCACTATGTCTAAGACTATTTCATTTTTAGGAAATAGTACACGCTTAATTAAAGAGAAGCAACAAATCCTCCTTATAGCTTCAAAGTTGCATATTCCCCTGCGTACAAACTCATTTGAAATACTATGAGGACCCTTTACCTTAAAAATAATTCTAAAACAGTCATTAAAAGTCACTCTGATCTTCTGCAAACATTTTTGTGTCTGTGGTATCCATAAGCTACTACAGTATATGGAACTAAAATAAGTCTTAAATAATAGTTTTTTTACATCCTCAGAAACTTTTGAAAACCTTGAAGCCAGCATATTTGCCCTTACACGCATTGAGTGGCACCTTTTGTCAATTTCATTAAAGTCATAATGCTTGAAACTACTGGACATATCATACCCTAAATAACAATAATTATTAACCCATAGTTAATTATTGCTGTTTATACTGATGATAGGAAAATGTTTGATCTTCGCAGATGTAGTACCAAATCTCATGCAAACTGTTTTCTTCTCATTGAAAATTATGTTATGCTCACTTGCATAATTATGACATACGTCAATTAGCTTTTGTAGAGCTGCTACCGTTGGTGCTAGCAAAACCAAGTCGTCTGCATACCACAGATTATTAGAAAAGCGCCTACCAATCCTACATCCAACTCCCAAATCAGTTAGCATTAGGCCTAAGCTATCCATGTACACATTAAAAAGACAAGGACTGAGAACACCACCCTGTCTCACTGATTTTTCTATCATAAACGATCTAGACAATCTACCATTCCATACAATTTGAAATTTTTGTGTTTTACACCATATGTACAGTAGTTTGACAATAGACGCATTCATACCCCTGTCTAATAGTTTAGTACACAGTTTTGCATGCAATACACAATCGAAAGCTTTTGAAGCATTCATAAATGTAGCTAATACTGATGAGCCCTGTTCCTTATACACATTAACTATACTCTTTAGTGTGAAAACTGCAAGTTCAGTGCCATGCCCATGTTTATAACCAAATTGGTGTTTTCCGACGCCTAAATATGTACTAATTTTTTCAAAAAGTGCATGTTCTAAGATTTTAGACGCTGCTGTAGCAAGAGCAATAGGTCTGTAGTTTTGGCTATCTTTTGCATCCAGACCTTTTTTCTTCACAATTGGCAGAATATTAACTGTCATTAGTTTGTCAGGCAAACACTATGGGCAAGACAAGAGTTGAATAAACTCGCTAGTAGCTTACACACAATTGGAGGAGCAAATCTAAAATGCTCCGCTTGTAAACCATCTGGACCTGTTCTCTTACCTAATCCTATCTTTTTGATAGCACTACTAATAGTATCCGAAGTAAAAAATCTGGCATTATTATTTAAAAAACTCGTCCTATTCTAATTTTTCAAATAATCTCCTCTCTTCCTCTTGCTCTATACTATCATCTGGTAATGAAAAATGTGCTTCATATTTATCAGTCCAGAAAGTGCAAATGTCGTTACTACCTGCGTACCCATCAATTTTATTTGACCATGCGCTTTGTTTTTTATCATATAATTTGACCCTACTTAAGAATCTGACGAAATCCTTTGTCATAAAATCCTTAACTAACGCATTAGCCATTTGTATTTCTTCAGATTGTCTACATTGTCTGAGCTTACTTTTAAAACTCTTTTGGCAATTATTCATATACTCACATTCGGGTCCCACCTTTTTCTTACCACTCTGTACACATGCGTTATAAGATTTTCTATATATATCATAATAAACTTTTACATGATTATTCCAGCCTGGCTGTATTTTATACTTACGAAGTTTACTGTTTTTACGAACGCACATATCAACACTAATTAACATACTAGTCAACATATCATACATATCACAACAATCTTTTGCATGTAACTCGGTTTTACAGTTACTATCAGTACACAAACTCACATTAACTAATGGTTTACAATTGTGACTTAAAAGCTCAGTGTACGAACTAACCATTTTAGGGCACTTCCAGTTAAAACAGAGATTTTTTATTGTTATCATTGTCATAGGGATTTCCCGTATCCAAACTAATACACACTTCTAGACATATAGGAAGGTGATCACTAATAATAGTATCATATTTTATTGAACAATTGATGACATCACCAACCAAGTTTTTGCTTACAATAAAATGGTCTAGCCAAGTTGTGCTACTGTTAATTTCACTTACATAAGAATAACTACTCTTATCCAAAACATAGCTAGCACATAAATTTAGCTCCATTAGCTACATTTAATTTTGGCGATTGAATTCAGACTGGTAATAGAAAACCAAATGACTTAAGATAACTAATCAAAAAACCTTTTTTACTAGCCACTTGTGATTTAGCTACCCATGTAATGTAATCTTTTCAAATACGATTTCAACAACACAAAAATCAAAAATTTTATGCTGAGGTTGTACATACTATACAGTGACCATATATTAGTTCTTATTTACAGTGCGTGCTGTTCCAGGTATGGCATGATGTGTCTGCAAATAGCAAATGAAATGTAATATCCCAGTATGGCTCAGTCAGTAGCCATCATCACTATAGAACGATGGAAAAACTCGAAATTATAATCATCCGTCTTTATTTACAAACGCATCCTGGTTTGCATGACACACATATAAGTATGTTAGACTTGCCATGTTGTTTTTGTTGAGCTAGGGCTAATATAAAAGTTTTCCACACGCCGCTGATCCGTGTCTAATTTCCAGCAATTACACTTTTGACATGGAGATGAATTGATTAGAGACAGGACGACAGTTTGCTCCCTGTTATTTCACGACTGACATATTTTTCAGTGTGGGGAATAATTTAAGTCAGTTGATGAGAAAATATGGCATTGGTCGATGAGAAATATGGATTTTTTTTACCCCCTGCGTTCTAAAAAGTCGCATTAGATTATATGCATACGTGCACTAATTTATATGTGATTTGCGGTGTTGTGACAACCATTGGCTCAGCTTATCACACATTGCTTGTTTCCCATGCCGCTATTTGGTTGGGAAACGACATTTCCGTTTGATATTGAAACAATAGGGAGCCTGGAGAGAAGGCTGGCAACCAAACAACCGCCCCTTGTATTATTCGATGGAAAAGAAAGTGATGAAAGTAAAGGGAAAATATGAAACAAAAGATAAATTGCACTACTATACTGCACATAAACAAAGAAATAGCTATAACAGCTCTGTATCTTGGATATGAAGGGTTCAGAATGTGTGTAATCTTCATTTAATTGCAGTTCTCACGACGCCCTATTCACAAATGCGCCAGATGCATTTTATTATTGGAATTAAGAAAGTTCCACATAGATATATTTGTTGCCAGTGCCAGTGAATAAGTAAAATGTTCCAGGTGGCTTTCCCCATTAGCTGTTCTCAGGATCCGTAAAATTTTAATTTGAGTTTATTTATTCCAAATTAATATAGTAGTAGTAGATATCATTTTTTCCCGATTCGGGTGATACTATAACCCTTCATGTTTAGTTTACTATGCTTTAATGAATTTATGAATTTAATTATATAACTGACAGTGTAATTATGCATCAAGCATTCTATGCCAGTGCTTAATGTTTGCCCGTATCAGCTGTAATTTAAAATTTATCAGTTTTGCAAAATATGCAATGATCAATGGTAGCCTGCTGTTAGTTTTTAGTCAATTAAATATTGTCATTTATTTGAAACGCATACCAAAGATCAAGTAGGCTTTTATTGCTTGCGCGATACTGGAAGTAAAATATTTTATTTTTAATGTAGTATCGCAATTTCCTGTAGTTTACGGCTCCTAGAATTGTATGCATTGCTTCTAATTAAACATTTAGTTAATGATAAAATTCCACTCACTGGGGGCTGTAAGGTTGTAACCTGGCCACCTTTTGTCCTTTATTCCGAAAGTTGAGATTCTAAAGAAAGTTTCTCACTAACTAATAGATGATACTAGTACCCACATTTGAAATCCGTAGTTTTCTTAGCCAGTTAGTTAGTAGGAAGAAAGAGATAAAATAAAATGCATTCATTCAGTTGATTCATTCATTCGTGCGTCTTCATTCATCTCTCTTTTGATTCAGTGGGCAAAAAGTAAGCCGAAACGCATTAGTAGATCAAAAGATTATTTCCTCTCACTTTATACAGAATTCAAAGAGAGCAAAAAAGAGCGAGAAATGGAGAAGAAATATGATCTACTATCATGTTTCATTATTCCTATTCTCACTACACAATTTACGACCGCTTTACATCCCTCTGGTCAAAATACACCTTTTGTACGCATATCTTAACTTTTTGCTCGTAATTTATTATTTCTATGTTGAGTTGCTGAATGGAATTCAAGCGAAGGTAATCGTAGAGGTGAGAGATTGTAAACTTTATACTCCTGTGTATGTGAACGTTAGAAAAGTTTTGTAGCTCTTTATCATATCATTATTGAGCTACTTTTGTCCGTCTGGTCGGAATTCCAGAATTAAAGTAGAGCTAATTAAATCCAAAGTTATCTGGTGACGTTTAGTTTTTGCTGGTTACTGTGCAAACAAAATTTGAATTAGTGTTCATTTTAAAATGATACACGTGTTTCTGGAATCAGTTTGTTGATTCTAGGGAAATTTACAACTTTGGTTGCCACAGTTTTGAAATAATTTTGCAGTATAAGTGAAAAAAAATTGAGCTAATGTGAATTTTTACGAAAATGAACGTTTAATTAG
>Ga0210040_10007321_pt1 | contig 13426 bp, 12 predicted proteins | sample CryGeyCG12114_NA_FD_185462 | JGI IMG/M metagenome (GOLD analysis project Ga0210040, IMG submission 185462) | Groundwater microbial communities from aquifer - Crystal Geyser CG19_WC_8/21/14_NA (SPAdes) (version 2) | ecosystem: Environmental > Aquatic > Deep subsurface > Groundwater | place: USA... | reverse complement strand
GTAAACCTAGTTATGCGCTGCAGTAAACTTGGTTATGCGCTGCAGTAAACTTGGTTATGCGCTGCAGTAAACTTATTTATGTTCCTTTCGGTTGTATCCCTGTCGAAATCCCATGCTAAATTGCTTTGTGTGTTGTATCCCTGAAATTCCATGTTAAATCCCAATGGGTCGCATTTCTGCCAAAATTTCATGTTAAATGCCAATAGGTCACATTTCTGCCAAAATCCCAAGTTAAATCTTAAAGGGTCGCATTTCTGCAAAAACCCAATGTTTAATCCCTATTGGTCGCTTTCTTGTCAAAATCTCATGTTAAATTCCAATGGGTCGCATTTCTGCCAAAATCTCATGTTAAATCCCAATCTGTCGCATTTCTGCAAAAATCCCATGTTAAATACCAATTTGTCGCATTTCTGCCAAAATTTCATTTAAATCCCAATAGGTCACATTTCTGCCAAAATCCCATGTTGAATCTTAAAGGGTCGCATTTCTGCAAAAATCCCATGTTAAATCCCAATGGGTCGCATTTCTGCCAAAATCCCCTGTTAAATCCCAATGGGTCGCATTTCTGCCAAAATCCCCTGTCAAATTCCAATGGGTCCCATTTCTGCCAAAATCTCATGTTAAATCCCAATCAGTCGCATTTCTGCAAAAATCCCATGTTAAATCCCAATGGGTCGCATTTCTGCCAAAATCTCATGTTAAATCCCAAAGGGTCGCATTTCTGCAAAAACCCCATGTTTAATCCCTATTGGTCGCATTTCTTATTTCTGCCAAAATCTCATGTTAATACTCATGCCAAATTCCCTATCTCGGCTTAGTCAATTATATAGGGTAATTGGCATTTAAGTAAAATGATTGGTTGAGATGAACGCCGATGATAGATATTAAACATTAAAGATGCATTTACTTCACAAATCCTAAATCCTACTTGTTGTGCTGTGTATGTGCGAAGCAATAAAATACTTGCAGGACTTGCACGTCGCTCAGACAATTTGCGTTTGTGTATACTCTATGTTTGATACGTTTGTAGCTGTAGTCAGATGACTTTCAATTTACGAATTCAAAATAGTAAATTTTCGATAATTAATTGCAGCGATTTAAGACTGTAAAATAAAAAATAAATAGTCCTATTTTACTCTATGATTAAAATTAGACATGTTTCATTGTTTCACCTCTTTGGAAAATTTGTAGTTTTTTGCACAAATCATGGCAAAGTTGAACTTTTTAACATGTGAAAAAAAGTGGCGCGAAAAGAAAAGTACATGTTAAGAAAATAACATACAAAAAATAAGCTCCATATATTATAAGATTCTGCAGGTAATGAATTATCATGGTCATTTTCTGTTTCAAACTAGTTAGTCCATTTAGGAACTACATTTTGAAGAGATTTTTTTGGAGAAATATATGAAAAATGAAGGAGTTAAGTAAGACTTTCCGCTCCGAGAAATTCCTGTGCATAAAATATGTAAGTAAAATTACTCTTTATCTTAATCATGCTTCCTTTCTTGACACGAAAATACGGACGGACGTACGATTTCAAGGGTTAATAAAGAAGGTAATGATGTCTGTTCTGGTTGTTAATTTTATATCCAACAAAAAGCTAGCATTGCAACTTTACCCTGTTTCCTTTATTCAAAGGGCCTTGATCTTTGTGTAATGCTTTGCGCTCTGGAGCAGAAACGAGGTGGATTTTTAGTTTTTCATAGTTTTACTTGAAATGTGGATTTTAATGAGATTTTACAGCAACTCTGTACACGTGTTTCTCTACTGCTTAAGTTTTGCAAGGCATTTTTTGTTTAAAAAATTAAATGCAGGCTTCATTCAAATTTTGTTGTTTTGCAGAAACCAAGTTTAAGCTAGCATAGCTATAACCTAGAGGTTTTTGAAGAAATTGCGTTGCCCAATGTCTGAAAAAGGAAAGAAATTTATGCAGTTTGATTGTGAAAAGTACATGAAGGAGACAAATGGCTAGGCAATTTATCTCCAGTGGTGTAGTAATATTTCAAGTGAATGGGAACGAAAAACGAATCGATTTACTCTCATTGTAACGTGGAACATATAACAGGGAAAATCAAGCAGTCAATTCAAGAAAATGTATTGCTAAATTTGACCGTATGTTAGAAAAAATGTCTTGCCCTTGTTTTTTTTTTTTGTAAAAATGCTGTCTCGAACACCAAAAAAGTGTTCATTTCAGAAAATTCCCCTGTGTTACTTCATAATACCTAACATTATAGTACAGCATGCGTAATCGGACGTTTGGATTTTACGATACAGGACTGGTAAGCTATAATTAAAAGTTAATGAATGATATGTTGTGTGTAGTGCAGTTTCTCTGCACCATTATATAATATTCACTAGAATTTTTTCAAACCAAAGTTTTTTTGTTGCCCGTCATCAAATTATTTTTTGCATATTATTTTTATTTAGATTTAAATGACATCTCCTTTCTTAAAGTTAAGCGTATTTTTGAATGTGAAATAATATGCTAGTAGCTAAAGTAGATATATATATATTTTCAGTATATGTACATTTATTCCTATCCAAGGTAAAGTGAGACATTCTAGATTTATTCATAAAAAACAGGCATTGCTTTTTACAAGCCAATAAATTGGCTGACATAAATTTATTTAATTATGCAATTTATCCATTAGGTTTTGGAATGATTGATAAAATAGGCAAACTCGATTTTCTAATTGCTGGACATCAATATTCTGTCACAATGGGTCCTGGTCCAAAGTTAAATTAAAAAGTGGTGAGAAAAATGCGTCTGCAGTCTGCATTCCAATGAGTTACAATTGTATATTGTTATCTATTATCGCCTTTTCAAAACCATTAGTTCTCATTTTCCCAATGTGCACTTACCTATAGTGTTTTCCAACTGAAATTTGAGCCCCAAATATTCGTCGCGTAGACGCAGTTTCTCAGTCAGTCAACAAATAAAAATATGTGCATATTTGTGTTTCTTATTGCTACAAATAATAGCGTAGTTTTTACTGCCGAGTTATTACAAATCAAATGACGATTGTTTTGTACTGCAGCAATTGTTTTTCTTATCTATTTTAACCCCTCCAATTTACACAGAATTACCACATAAATCTGAATCAAACTGTATGCATTCAATATGCCTTCTAATTTAGACCTGGTGATGATATATCTAGATAGAAAGTTTGGCCGATAAAACTTATTGATCCTAAAGAAAAGTACAAGAGTCTAGCCAGTTAGCTACTTCTATATTACCTGGGATATATTGAGTCCAATACACTAACGAACTCAAAATGGAATAGTTCTATAATGAGAAATGAAGCTTCCACTTGACTCTTTTCTTAATCCATACTACTCACTCATGTAAATTTTGATGGCTGAGAATTTAATGCCGAAGGTTTATTTTAGCGTGATTAACGAAATCCTTTTGTCTATGGATTAGTTTTAAGTTGCTACATCTAGTTGGCTTATAATTTTGGTCACTTTCGCAGTCGTTATCAAAAGCTCCATTATCCCAGAACCTACTTATAGCTAGACAGTTAAGCGTCATAAAGTGCATAACATGCACTCTGTATATGCATAATTAGGAGCTTGTTGTTGAGACAGCTTTATGCGACCTAATCCCTTGATTAGTTAGTTTACTTCTCATATGGTACTTGCATGATTTTATAATTTCCTCTCATCAAAGACACATCAAACTCTCATTAAAGCTCAATGGCTATTACCCATAGTGGAACTCGTCAAGAAAAGTCTTCATTTCAGGTACGCAGACGAGTTGCTTCAACCCAATGGGCTATTACATTCCCCAATTTAGTTGGTTGAAAAATATATTCACCCCTGCTTAATTTCACCACTAAAGTAACGTATGCAATGCACATTACTTTTGTTTCATGGGACTTTGTCTAATCGCTCCTTCCTATATGTGCCATGCAAATGTACATCAAGTGTTTCAGTCTGCTGAGATGAGCAGTTTTTGGATTCAAGGTATTAACTAACTACATAACTAAAAGTGTAAGCAATTGCTAACACTAACACTAACACTTGCAATGATTCTATGCATCTCTTTTGTTCACACATGAAACTGACTGATGGTTTTTAGACGCTTTTTTCCCCATTGTCATGCATGGAATGGTGCCTTCATATTTGTTCCATGGCAATTTCACTCACTAGCATGACTGCGTAGACCATTTCAATCATGATGGTAGCGATTTTACCATCGATAAGAAAAAGTGCTAAAACTCATCCAGTCTTTCTAACAAAGTGAGTGAGGGAGTATAGAACCCATTGGTTTCCAAGAATGAGGAGAAAAAGTGCAGTTCATCACTCACGGCCCATTTCGAACGAACACTTTGCATGAGTCTCTTAATAGCATTGGGGCTAATAGGGCTCATGAATTCTTGTTAGCACAGGGATCGTACTATGCAGTTAGCTATACCATGAGGGTCATTATCAAACGCATGGAATTTTTTGGTAGTGTATAAAATAGTCGTAAGAATCGACAGTAGTGGTGGTAGTAAGTAGGAAGACGCGCGAGAAGGCAAGTTAATAGTTGGTTGCTTTGTACATGTTGGAATGGAAAGAAAAAGGAATCGGTTTGGGAACTGTATATGATGAGCATAAAGCGTGTCTGAACTTTTTTCACACTGAAATGTATATTCTCCCATAATATATTTTGTCTACTCACTCACAGCATGGCTGTAGTAAAATACCCATGTAATGTGCTTTTACGGTCTGTCTATATAGCTGACGCATTCTAGATGGCTAACTAAGGTTATTATTATTATTATTATGGTTGTGCACAACTTGGAAATAAAGTTTTTGTTTGCGTGAAAAACTTTTCTTTATCAACACCACCACACTTTCCAAGGTTTCTACATATATGTGCGTGCATACGAAAGTCTGAATTGAATGCAAAGCATACATACGTCTTATTCACTCAATCAGTCAGCAGGTTTCGTTGTCAAGCTGGAGTTTTATATGATACAAACGTACAACCTTGTTGTTCGTCATAGAAAGAACTTATTCTTGTGTCAAATGTACCCGATAAGTTTGTAGCGACCAACCAGGCGATTAAGAAAAGAGCATTTATTCCGTCACTTTGAGGAACATTGCAAAAGATTATAATACTAGAGGACTGCCTATCTGCAATATTATACTAGGTGAGATTTTCTTGGTTTGCAAAAATCGCACATCGCACTATATATTACTGCAGCCAATAGATCAGTTTTATTAAGATTCACATTCACTTCTTCTAGTAATTTATATGTAGTCTTGCAACATTTCTCACAAGGCGCTCAAATGCAGCAAAAACAATATTTAAGCCTCAGGTACCAACATGCTAGCAATATCCTACACAGGGAGTAATGATCTAGATATTAAGGGTATTCACGAGCACCGGGGTAACGCGGTAACAGGGTAAAAGGGTAACTTTTTGCAATGTATTTAAATGGAGAAAAGTTACCCTTTTACCCTGTTACCGCGTTACCCCGGTGCTCGTGAATACCCCTATTGAAACGTAGCTCTGTTTGAAATTGGTACACAATTTTTTACGACATTTGTTGGTCTACATTTTTCCATCAAGCTGTTCATAAATTTAAGAACATTAGAATTTGATGGAAATGCTTTGTTTAGTACGACGGAATATGATATCATTGTACTAATGTATCAATAATACACATTATTAAGAATCCTCCCATTGCGACTGGTTCGGTGACTTTTCTTTAATGTAAATATGTTATATCAGGTGTCAAGTTAGTGTAAAATGAGGCCTCTCTTTGTTTATGAAAACTTTTATTGTCAGTTTTTCCAGTCATATGAGCCAACATCAAAATTATTTAAGCTTGCAAAATGACAGCATAGCATATGGCATGGAACTCCGTCTAATTAGTTACTAACATGCAGAGCTCAGCTTGAAATGCAAAGTTTAAAAATTTCTGATTGAAGTTTAAACTCAAAAATTAATAATTTTGTCCACATATTTTTGCTTCATTAAAAACCAAGAACTAATAACAAGAAATTCAAAAAATTATTAGCATTGAAATTTTAATATAAAAATGCGTTGAGTTAGCTGTAGTCAACATTAATAATCATTATTCACGTCACACGGAGTAAATTATTTTTCTGTGCAATCCTCGCATGGTTTCTAACACACTTCATTTGTGCCCGCCCATACCCAATTGTTATACTTGAATACAACGAGAACGATTTTTTTGCCACATTTATGTGCCAAATGCAACTGCCATTTGTATCTCGTTATATATTATGTATCTTGTTTCCTCTCATAATCAGCTTACCATTCCTAACTTACTGTGGTACTGACATAGAGGTCAACAAAATTAACACGAACCTAGTATTCTAAAATTTGGTAGCTTAAACGCTTTGTCAAAACAAGGGCTAACTTACTGACCACACGGTTGCAAACAGTTTACATCTGTGTAGGTTTTTTTCCTTCTCAAACGAGATAGTAATGACATGCTAATGAACTGTGAGGTTTACTTGGTTACTTTGTACAAACAGCATGCTTATATACTCACGTAAATGTACTACATTACCACTGTAAATGTAAAATTGTACACAATTCAGCTGAGTTTATTGTGCATCTTGCAAGTTTTTTTTGCTTAGTTAGCAAGTGACTGAGCTAGTTAGTTTGTTACTCCAAACTGTATCGAATGAAATGATGCACAATTCTCGATTATTGCAAAGATTGTAAAACAATGATACCATTTTCCAGGGCTTCGTTTGCTGAATGTTTTAATTTACATTCGTTTAAATGAGACTGGGAGCATGTAGCAAAAAAAAAAGTGAGAGATGATGAAGATATATGAAAGCTACCGACCGACAGACACACCGGCACGCAGTTAGTATACCCGAATGTGTATGATTATGCAAATTAGAAGGATATCTCATCTTGATGAGCCGGCACGAGACAACAAGTTCTTTCAATTCAAGTGCCCAGTGTGAGTTTGTGTGAGAATGAATGGAGTGTACATTACATAGTAGTAGTATATCTCTTGATCATGTGATATTTAATATCAGTCATTCATTATAAGCAGCATAATTGTGTACTGATTACTGATGTACTGCTTGTGCGTGAATTTATATGTTTAAAGACATGCAATGCAACAAGAAAAACACCTCTAAAAGTTTATTATATTGTGTCCTGGTGGACTAGTTTTTTTATAAAAGTGATGCAATAAGAAAATAAGATTTTTGTTTTTATTTTTATTTTTTTAGAATTTTACTCTATTTTGAGGTAGCGGGTTTCAGAATCCTCGCCTTTTCTTTTATAGGCAATATTTTTGGCTAATGAAATCGTGTAATTCCGATTTTGTTTCACCGTCAAAAATGTGTGCATACGAACCATAATTAGCATTTTGTCAATGGATTAATTGTTGCCCCACGATACTAAAACAATAGACTGATGATAGATTAAAGAATGCAATGAAGTCGTTATGAACAATGCGAAACGAACTCATATCGCTTCCATTATTATTGGAGAACTAGTTTAAAAGGTATTCCATTTTGATAAGGCAACAACAATATCATCATCATCGTTTTTCAAGGAAAAGATCAAAATGAATGCATGCTGGGCCAAGTAGTCACGAAATCAATGGAATGGTGCCATGCCATGTTGATGACCCGCTGAAACGGTTCTGCGTGCGCTGGCTCCTATGAAATTCCAGAAACTAACTTTCCGCACTCACCATTTCGCATCGTAAGCTATTGTTTCAAAAACTATGGTTTCTAAAGGGGACTAAACTTTTGAAATTACAGTGTTCATTCAACCATATTCTCATTAAAACTAAAAACACTTAGTTAGTCCCTATTCCAATTCTGCTAAAAGTTCATATGGGAGTTCATAATGAGTTAAGTCATCTTCTTGGTCTTTGCCTGCATCTTAAACTATTCTAACTAGCTCTTTAGCGTCCCTTAGTAATTAATGAATAATTTATAGAGTCTAACAAAAGATAGTGAGTTTTTTTTATGTAACAGGGCTGCATTGTATTTCGTTTTGTACGCACGCTCTTGTAAGGAGTAACTTATTTTGAATGAAAATCCTTTCGGTTTACGTATAATCTGAATTTTACTTTAATTTAAACTTATTGTCAAAAAATTTCGTTTTGGTTAATCTACTTGTAGAGTTCGTGTGTGGTTACCATATCAAGTTTACGGCTTTATGATAGTTTGAGAGTCACACCATGAAAAGAGTGTGGAAGCATACATTCCCGTGCACAAACGTTTAAATGACTTTAATTATTCCATCATTGAAAAAGTCATCATGAAATTAGCCCTGTGTGAGGCCAAAAAGTGCGTACTAGATGATAACTTAAATATAGCTAAATATAAGAAATGTGGGCAGCTATTCAAAACTGACTAAATGTGACTAGCTGACCCAAGTCTCCATTGCTTATTGGTTTCCAAAGATTAATACCTCCTTTAGGTTTGAAGCCGTCCCTCTTATGTGTCCCTAGTATTTCATGTGAGCAAGTTTTCTCCGCACCCACGCATACATCTACAAGATGACAAATGGAGCTACAGTAGACTGGCTGAGCTCGTATGAAAGACCTGCAGTTCCAAAAGACTGAATACAAGGGTGGAGTGCAGATGACATAAGAATGCACATGAACTTCCTGCCTCTTCAGAAAGTCTCCTCCTGTAAATACTTTTTACCCATATGTACACAAGATGATATACCCAATAGTTAATAAAGAAAGACTTTTGGATTGGGAGTTTATTATGATGGGACAGGCTATGCGTAGTTAAAAAGGTGTACAGCGCTTGTCTTATTGTGGTGTGATGAAAGGACAATCGTCATCTTTGTTTTCTACAGTTAGTCAGAGTTAGGGCTTGTACTGAATTGAGACAGTTGACAGGGAGACTTGACCAGTTTTTGTGAGATGATGGGAGCGGAGCCAAATGAGTCTATTTTCTTGGCATTCATAGGTATTATTGTAGATGTGCGTGTAGGAGGGAATGAAATCATGGCTCATGATTCGACACACGGTACGATTTTACTCGCACCTGAGCCCATATGAATAAGATTCGTGGAGTGACAATAACAAGAAATGAACCAACTTAACTTTTCATAGTTGCTAGTGCATGAAATTCGTTGGAAGGGGTTTATAATAGGTGCGAAGCCAAAGGATGTGTTCTCTGTGTGTGTACCCTATCGCTTCTGTTTGTTTTATTCTGAAGGGAAATTGAGACTTCACAAACGTTCATTTTCTTATACTGTATCCATTTACTCACTGCTACTGACTTGGCTCTCACAGTCACTATGCACTGTCAATTACTCTGGTTTATGCAGTCAGTTTGTTAGTTGGGCGCTAGAGAACATTTTTACAACCATCTTGAAATGATATCATTCTCCATAAGCATCAAACATTTTGTTTTCTCATCCGTTTCTCAGAGGGCTTCATATAGCGCTATTTAGACCTTTCTGCATGAATATGGATATGAAAAGGATAGACGAACTGACTGACAAACTAATGGTGAATATTTGTTTTCAATCTCATGGTATCCTTCCTTTTTGTTAACTAACTTTGGATGAAATAAATGCAAAAAGCGTTGTTTTACATAGAACACGGGACGATTGCAGAGAAACAAGGCCATTCACCTTGCCACCGCATGGTTTTTCCTTTAACTTCATGATCACCATGATCATGGTGTACAAAGTGAGTGTGCACGTAGCTCTAGTTTTTATAGAACGCTCGAGCTTGACGCTAACTATGTCTCAATAATAGTGTGAAGAAAAATAAGAGTAACTTTTTGGCTACGTTTTATACAGCTTTTTGAGGATGGGGAGTGGACGAGCGGAAGACGAAATCGTTCATGCGAGTCAACTTTTAGAGCATGTTCATCTTATATTCTCTAACTGTGAGTTTAAAGGAGCCTCGGAGCATAGCTAGTTACTATCCACTCACCACTGTTCGTTATTATTTTTGTTGAGTGAGTGAGTTAGTTAGTTCAAGTTTATTGCATCGCCTGGCTGACACACAGGAATCTTCTCACTTGAGTTTGTATTGTTGAATTTTACCTGGAGATTGCTATTTTACTATCATTATTCCTTTTTTTTCACTTGTATCTTCTTTTGAAGCGAACCATACATGCACCAGAGTCAGTTGCTTGTTGGCTCTGCTAGTCACCATTTCTTTTCTTCCTGCATGAGCCTACCAGGAGAACTGACTGAACATAGAATGCATGAGAGCGGTTCCACTCCTGCATGTATTATGATCATCATGGCATTCACTAAAGAAACAAGGGAAGTGAGCATTTTTGTGCTGAAGTCATCATCCACTCAACTCAAGACGGAGACGATGGAAAAAGACTTCTTTTATAGCTTTATGTATGATGCTCTCGTTATTGTGATTGTGCTCCTCTGTCTACTATTCACTGTGGCAGTACGAAATCACTACTGTGTGCTCTGCTTTCAGTTTTTTTATATTTCTTCGCCTCCATGCATCCGCTCATAAGGTTGACGGCATAAGAAAATGACAAAAAAATTGGTCGATAACTCTATAGCATGATTAATTCAGTTAGTTAGTTAGTAAATTGTTTTTGGATAGTAGAAATAATTTTTATCATGTCTATCAATCTTGTTTTTGGTGGACATTATATTTAATAACAATTTATAATGCTTTAATTTTACAGAAAATGACCAACTAAATCAATAGTTGCCCGTCAACATAATATTATGGCGTTAATTTTTATTGCAGCTTTGTATTTTACCTTCAAGGGGGTGTGTTTTGAAGTTGCACCGGTTTTTAATGAACAGAAGCTAATTGAGAATTATTAGTTGGCACGTATGCAGCAGCAAACACGCTTGATTGAATCACAGTGTGATCTCTGTCCGTAACCAACTAGTCAGTCAGTCAGTAGTGCTTAGTAGGAACATCAAACTGACCAAACTAACGTAAGTACTACTTACTATGTACGTTACAGCAAAATGTGATCTATGAGCCAGTTCGTAGTACGCGTCAATTGTGACTTGTGACAGTAGGGTGTCCACCTTATCTTGCAATGATGTTCCAAAGTCCTAGGGCAAGAGCCATTAGCATAATTCTCTGTTTAATTACTTCAATTAGTTCATGATGTGAAGCTAATGGTGACTTAATGACCTGGTCATTATTAATGGATCGCAAACTCATATGGAATAATAATTCATCCACATTACAAATCAATAAAGCTGGTCCATGCCTATGTATGTATTTATATTCATAATGTGAATTTCTGTAATTTCATAATGAGCAAATTTGGTAGCTAGTCACAGAGTTTCGTTGGAAAAAATTGCAGCATCGATTACAAAATTGCACGGATTTTTTTTATCATTGGTGTAGGAATCTTGTATCTTTTTTTAGTCTCCTACATTTTCCATTGAACATGATGACAGTTGGCAGAGAGAACCCCCTGCGGATATTGAAGTTCAGGTAAACAGCACAGCAGCAGCTGCTTGGGATTCTTTTCTCAGTCAGTCACTATTTTTTTATCCTTCCTCCTACAGTATATTTAGTTAGTCAGTACACAGTAGTTTAGTGTGAACTAACTGAAGAAGCCTTGTGTGCATGTAAAATGGGCTCATAGTAAGTATCATCAATGTAATTTAATCGCAGTATAGGTTGGTTTGACTTACCAAGACACCATTTTATATTTATTGTACTGCTGGCATTACATTTGTTTTGTCTCTACTGGTTGGCATCATCATCATCGGGTGTATATGTTCCCAGCCACTGCACTACTGTTTGGGTCCATGAATTGAGCCAGGCTTTTGTTTGTTAGTTTAGTTGTCTACCTAGCCATTATAAAAGGAACAATATATAGTATGGGCCGATACAAAGACATTAATTTGTTTGGCTTCATCACTGCTATTGCTATTTAAACAAGCATTAGCCATGTTATCATTACAAGCTGTAATTCCAAGAACAATGCCTTTTAGGAACGCTCACTCACTCACTCACTCACAGCTAGTGAGTACTGGAAGTGGGTCCGATTGATTCTATTGTAACTAACTAACTAAATAATGAGAGCCAAACGACTGACGGATTTGTATAATGGTTGTACATTTGTATGTGTGCAGCAACATGTCGAGAACTGTTGATAGGACTTTTTTTGCACATTAGTAGGCATACATAGGTTTCACTTGACCACTGGTATCTAAAGATAATTGAAAGTCATTGTTTCCACGTTTTTCCTGTACTCTTAACCACTGCCAACCCTGACTTAATTAATTTAAAAGTTTCAGTATAGTATGGCTGCTATTTAGTTGCACGATACAATTCACAATGGATGTGATCAATGGCTTTATGTCATCACACACCCCCGTAATGTTTACTGGTTTTAGGCTGATGATGGCAACTATTTGGCTACTTGCAACGGACCGTCAGCCACAGTGGAAGAGGGTTTTTGTTCTTCAGTTCATTATTATTGGATTGAAATCATGTCCATAGAGACTACTTAAATACCTGACTGCCTGAGAGTTAGAGACAGAGATTGAAACTGTGAGCACAAAGAATTGGTAGCGAGCAGAATGAGTGTAGTGTATAGGAAGTTGGAAGTTTAGTTAGAAAAGTCGTCAGTTCACACCTGTTGTGGTTTTCCGTTCTTCACTGCAGGGAGTGAGGAGAGGAAGCACTGTAGTCATCTTTTTTATGCACATAAAATGTGGATTATCATCATGTTGCATCAATATCGACCATATCTTGTGCTCGCACTAAAGCGTTTTGCTTGGTTAGATTCACGCATGCAAACAAAGAACGTGCAGTAATGGCATTATGTGAGCTTGTACATGGTTTTTATCCGTCAACTGACAATTTCTTGTCTTCAAATCAACAGTTTACAGGAATCCTATAAACTCAAAGTCAATTCTTACAAAGCGCAGGGGAATGAAGGAACAATGAATTATCGTTAACTGCCAAAATTGGTTTCTGCACAATTGTGCTGACAACAAAGCTTTTTTCAAGTCAAGCAAGTTAGTTGCTTTTGAAACAATTGACAAGTAAGAATGAGTCTATTATTAACATGGTATGGCTGTAGGTTCAATGTACGAGTTTAAAAGTGACGAACTATAACTATAAGTTTCATTGGTATTCGCATTAAATCCGGAAACATAATTTCCGGAAGCATAATTTCCGGAATTTCAAACTCGGAACGCATAAATTCCGGAATCCATAAAAATCGGAATGCTTATTAATCGGAATGATTAATAATCGGAACGCATTATTTTCGGAAAACAATAAAAAGTAATGTTTTATTAAAACTACGTCAACTGAGTCATATTTATTCCATTCTTAAAACAAAAAAATTAATAGGTTTAACTAAATGACTATTAGAGAACTAATACTAAGGTAGGGTTTACTCCTCTTCAGACTTTCCGTATGTGTGTGTGTGTGCATAAATTAGGAAACAAAAATTGAAGTTCAAAGTTATTCAGCCAACATCTTAGGGAAAC
>Ga0210040_10007320_pt1 | contig 13427 bp, 14 predicted proteins | sample CryGeyCG12114_NA_FD_185462 | JGI IMG/M metagenome (GOLD analysis project Ga0210040, IMG submission 185462) | Groundwater microbial communities from aquifer - Crystal Geyser CG19_WC_8/21/14_NA (SPAdes) (version 2) | ecosystem: Environmental > Aquatic > Deep subsurface > Groundwater | place: USA... | reverse complement strand
ATTTATATGTTATTTTCTTTCATGAATGCTGTACACTCAAATTCGCATGTTATATATTAACACGCCAAAATATTTGTCTTAGTTAGTCTAGATTCCATCCGTTCGTAGAACGGGCACTTTCACTGGTATTATAGGATGATCATTATACTTGTATCTCTTTGAAAGAATTTTTACGGTACGCTGAATTTCAATAATAATATTCATGTTTTATTACCCTTGTACTGTCATTACAGCATGCCATTAAGCCCGCGGAATTTCCTGAGTACCCAGATGTTCCGGATCTGGCTCCTTTTAGAACGAATGCTAAGTTGCTCGTGTGGAGCATCTCAAGTTGACAAGAAATATCAGTACCACATGTTTTCAGCATTTTTACACGCATTTAAATCAGATGGAAATGTCTTGACTCGTCTAATGGAAGCTACAAATGCGACTGATGCCATTTGGATTGCCAGGGAGCTGGGAGCTAAATTGGTGGAGATGGGGAACTCATCTCAAAACATTTACCCCCTGATGGAAAGTGAAGTCAACTACGAGACTGTCAAGATGTGTCTTATTCTTTTCAAAAAGTTCTGTTCTGTTGACAAAGTAGCCGACTTAGATTCATGGTGCGCTAGCAAGGACTGTGGGAACTGTGTTGATGAGTTGCAACTGGCATCGTTGTGGCCTTTGGGAATGAAACTTATTCTGTGGGAACAATTAAAAGGTCAGAATGGTCCACCTCGGAGTCTAATTGAGGGTTGGTTTGGGAAAGACTGGGAGTATTTCGTATCCATTGCTAGTGGTAGGAAAGATGAAAGACCTGTGCTGATTGATGAAAGCATTGTACACAAAGCATTTAAAGTGCCTGCTTTACCTATTGAAGTTGAAGAATTTAACGTGGCCGAGATGTTGCAGTGAGTTGAAGCTTTTGTCGATATATATGTGTATTGTATTTAGTTAGCTGTAGTAGTACATTATTTTTTTGGTGCTACTACTAATGTACTTGCAGACTTGTTTGAATACATATTTAATGTGCCTTGGGTTTTCTTTAGAGTGTGCTTTGATCTACGACGAGATGGAGCGTTTGCTCCTTATCATTGTTTCGTGGAAGACTACTGCACTGGGTTTGGGCGGTTCAAAGACTACGATTTCATTTTCTCGTCCATTTTTGGGCCCAACTGTAAAAGTAATGATAAATGAATAATATGTTTTGGAGGAAAAGGCTGTATTATTGTTAGGTATGGCAATAACCTATGTATTTACAACTTTTTACAGAGGATATAATGGAACGTCGAATTGAAAGTGATTTGGGAATGGAAAGTGAAGAGCCAAATTCTTTTGTGGCTCCCAGTCCTATTGATGAATCATTGAGGGAATTGAGAAAATACTTGGACTACCGGGATGGGGAAAGTTGTAAAAGTCCACTCCGCCTAGTGCAAAGTGAATGGTTCCAATTCTCTTGTGCCTGGGATGAGATTACGAATTTCGGAATACAGAATCGAATGGCGGGCACTGTGGCTCTCTCCAACTTGACTCCAATGTTTATTTGTAAAGTGTTCAATGAGTGCTGCCCCTCGTTAAATAATTTGGGGCTTTTCAAACACGCCATGGAAATTGTCAAGTCTACGTCTGAAATCCAGTTTCAGTATGTTAATGCGTCAAGGAAAACCAAGGAGGATTATTTACTAGATTTGGCTGAGACAGCATTTGCACCTTGTGTGTATTTTTTGTCCGAGTCTGAGATAGAGAAATGGGATGCTGGTGTGAATCATTTTGAGTCTATCAGGAACAACACTCATGAAGCTTGGGATTTATTGGGAACATTGTTAGTGAATACTTTTGGTGATATTTTGTTGCGCTACTGGGATTTGCCCAAAGTAGATCCGATTGTTCAGAAATCAACACTGGTGCCTTTTCTTGAGAAACAGGTAAACTAGTTTCCTTTCTCTTTTTGCTCATGTGAAACTTTTGGGGACACTATTGTAGTGTTAGTTGACAAATGTGTGCTTTTAGTTGTTCGCGTTTTGTTTTAGTGTTTGTATAGTTAGTAAGCTAGTTAGTGTAGCGACTTATATTTATTGCATTATTTCTTTCACTGCAATGTTTGGAATTTCTTTTTGTAGGCTAACAGCATCTGGGCATGGATGGAAGCCGAGTTACAAAAAGATATGCTAGATGACTTGGACTTGTTGAAGCTGGCTCCATCTCCACATCCATTTGTGGAATCTACGAAAACAGAAGTTTGTTTTCTGGAGTGTAGTATAGCGAATTTAAAAAAGACCAAGGGATATAGACCACCACATTTGCCAAGAAGTTATACCTCAGTTGTTGAATTTATTAGCCAATTCTTACGTTCGTTCTCATCTCGGGAAACTTTGGCTAGTATGATTGCCTTGGTTAAGGTTGATCCTGAAAAAGGGATTCCCATTTGTCAGCAATGGTTGGAAACGCATCATCGCTTTTGCAACAAGTTGCTGGAAGATTTTTGGTTTTGGGATGTGTCGATCCCTTGCATCGTACTTTCCACCCAGGTAAGATCCGTTATACTGTAGTTACTTTAGTTGTCTAACATGCAGTGAATCTGAAAATTTATTATGTTTTTCCTACAATCGTAAAGATTTCCACCGGTCTTAGCATGATATGCGATGCTGCTCGTGCCAAAAAAGGTACAAAGGCTAGTTTGAAGGAAGGGCTCAGTTTGTGCTCTATTATTGGCATGTCTCCGGATAAAATGAAGGAGCTTCCTGATAAGTATGTATTCTATGTTATGTATATATTATGTTTTGTTTGTTGAATGGGGGTATAGGAACTAACATTTGTTGGCATTTGTGCAGGAAAAGTGTTCTGAATATGATTATGGAGATTTCAAGCACAATCGAGGTGAATGAATTCCTTACTAAGAGTGTGAAGACCCAGTTGATTCTGACAAGTGAATATGTGGCGGACTTGTGGCGTTTCATGGAAGAAGAGAGGGAACGAGAGGAGCAATTGGAGAACTCGACGTTTATCCTACCCGACTACAGTGATGAATATGAGACATGGGATCGATTGAAAATGGGAGAACCTTTGGATTCTTCAACTGAAAAGATTGATGAAAGTAAAGAATCCGATGTTGGCATTGAGGAAGACGAGAACAAAAGTTCTTTGTCTGCTAAGGAGATTACACAGTTCTTACAAGTTCAGCTAAAAGTGATGGCTTTTGTAAAGAGTCACTGGCTCAAGCCCGCAGATCATATTGCCAAGGGGGATATTGATACTCAATTGATTAATACTTTCATGACACGGTATGTATGGGAAGGCGGCTGCAGTTTGTTTTTGTAAAATGATATGTGGGGGAAAGTGCCTAATGTTTTATGTATCTATTTGTGATATGCGTCGTAGATTTGACCAGGGTGTGAAAAAGACTTTGGAAGTGATAGAGGAAGAAAGTTATCTGCCCTACATTATGAGTTCAGATGAGAATGATTTCTTGCGTGGCTCTCTGGTTGCTTCAACTCATCATCTGAAAGTGTTGGGATCTTACAGTGAGGAGGTGTCTGCGGAAGACAAATTCTATGACATTCATCATGATTCCAGGGTAGACCAGGTGCAGCTGATGATTTCTATCATGGACTTACTAGGGAATAGAATAAAAGAGCTTCTGTTGGAGTGGTCGGATCATCCAACTTTGAAAAGGGTAATTTGTGAAAGACATGATGTGACGGAGGGATTAACATTTTTAGCTTTAATTTTAACCAGAATATTTTGTTGTCTAGATACAATTGCTGGTGGAAAGAATCCAAAGCTTCAACGTTACGGAGCCTTTAATGAAATTCCTAATTGGTTTGGAAATGTTGTTGGAAGCGACGCAAGAATGGGAAGTTGTTGCTCATAAAGGTATCTCATTGGCTGTACCAATTCAGATGATAACCAAGTTAATTATCTCATGGAGAAAAATGGAACTGCATTGCTGGAAAGGTTTATGTGATGTTCAGATCAAAAGGTATGAATATTTTTTTGCTGCATCATTAAGGTTTTTCCTTTGATTTTTTTTTTAGCCTGAATATATTTTTTCCTTTGTTTGTATAGGCACTGTGAAGCTGGTAATAAGTGGTGGTTCCATTTATTCATATCAGTGCAAGATGCCCTTAGTTCACAAAATGTAGATATTTTGTCGTTGATGAAAACGCTGCAAAAGTTCATGGAGATTTCAAGTTTGGGTCAGTTCTCCACCAGGTTGTCCCATGTGCTCAATATACACCGTTACTTGTTAATGTCGAATAGTGAAAGTGCCATGAGCAACGTTGCACGAGCATGTGTTATCTCCATATTGTGGAACACATACTGCTACTATAATCAATTCACCATACTTGTGGACAAGAAAATCAAGACACTGAGAGCCCCTATCGAGAAGAAAATGAAAGATTTTGTGAAAATATCACGGTGGAATGATGGTAGCTATTTTGCTCTTCGTGACTCTATTCAGAAAAGTCATTCAACCCTTAGAAAATTCATTAAAGAATTTGATGATATCCTAAATATGCCCGTCCAATCTGCTTTTACCGACAAAGAGGATCCAATGACTGGGAAAAAGATTCGAAGAATAGATGGTTCTGCTTATATTACAAGTTGCAATCCCTGTGGCTCTTCTAAAAAGATTTCAAAGATTAATGAAATTGTGAATAACATCGTTCTCACTGATACTGGAGTGTACGAGGAGCAAAAACGAGAACTTCATGAGCTCAAAGTGGCTGTGATAGATAGGGTTCAAGAGTTTGAATTGATTTCTAAGAATGTGCCTGAATCGCCTTATGAAAAGCGGAAAAAAATGCTTCACAATATCCATAATCAGAAGCGATCTCATTTGGCTGAACTATTCAAAGCTTTGCAGCAACAATACGGGCTCTCTTTCCAGAAGGGGAATATTTTTCTGAACCAGCAAAAGGATCAAGCTTTCGTGGAATCATTCACTATTCAACCTGTAGATTTAGTTGGTGGGTGGAGCCAATTTGATTCAACCATGGGACCTTATGTTAAAGCAGACGCCAGCTTGATAAATGCATGGAAAGTGTATGGTTCCCTCTTTTACAAATGTATTTGCAGGGTAAACCTTATGATGAAAAGTTTTGACAATCCTAGTAAAGAACTGGGACTGAATATCATTGTCCGCTGTAAAGGATTTTTGGGCCACTTCATGCAAGTTTTAACCACTCAAAAGATCAATATTGCCGAGTTTTCCAAACAACTATGGCGTCTTAGAGAGTCGATTAGACTGACTAAATTACAAGGCGCGCAGGAATTCGACAGGGAACGTGTTTGTGATGTCGAGAGACGTTTGAGGGAAACTTTAGTAGTCCTTCGATGTTTTACAGAACGTGAGCAAGACACTTTGAAATTCACAGACGAGGCCTTGAAAAAGATTACTGTTGCCAAAAGATCTCAAGGGACTCTGACTGATGTAAAAGAGGCTAGGGAATGTTTAAAACAGGCCCAGAATGTTTCATCTGGATTTAACACGGAAATAAAGGAGTGCATGGCCTTATTAGACATGGTTATGGAGGATGCGCGGGAGAGAAAAGACAAAAAGATTTCTGGCGAAGATTTACAGTCATATAATAAGATGTTGAAGCATAGTATTCTACTAACATATCAAAAATTGAGTAAGCTGAGTGGAAAGAATCAAGATGACAAAATGAATGTGAAAGAAATCAGTTTTTTTAATCTCAACAAAATTAACAAGCTTGTGGAGAAAGGAGCCTCACAGGAATTTTTGTGTCAATACGTACTCTTGGCGCAGTACTATTTGAATTTATTTGTTGGCCTTCATGGGGAAGCAGCTAAATGTGTATCAGTACTTGCTGGTGTTTTTACTCAATTGGCTACGAAGGTGAGTTTTTTTTCATTTGGTTAACTGGCTTTGATTCAAATGGGGCAAGGAGTTTTGGAGCTAACAATGTTTTTGACGATTGTTTTGGACGTAGGGTTTTTGCTTGCCATCTGATTACGAACAAGAAGCACAAGAAGAAGCTGAGCAAATGGACGCTGACAATGGTATTGGTTTAGGAGACGGGGATAGAAGTTCGGATGCGAAGGATATATCTGATACGGTCGACTCTGAAGATCAACTGGAGGAAGCACTCCAGAAGGGAGGTGAAGAAGATGAGGATAATCAAGATGATGAGGATTTAGATGAAGAAAAAAATGGAATTGAAATGGATGATGATTTTGGGGGTAAAAGTAGAGATCTGAAAGGAAAGGATGATGATGATGACAAGAATAGCAGTGATGAAGAAGATGATGATGGGAAAAATCATGAAAAAGAGATGGGAGAAGTAGATGACCTTGATGCAGAAAAATTGGATGATCAGGTTAGTTACATTGCTTTTTGATGATTTGAGGAATCACGTTTGATAGAGTAACAGTTTTTGTGATTCTTTGTTTCTGGTGCTGCTTTTATTGCAGATGTGGGGGGGATCTAGCGATGAGGAAGAAGATGATTTGAAAACGGATCGGTCAGAAAATCCAAGTGAAGGCTCACGAATGCAACCAAATGAGAAAGAAAATCCAGAAATGTCAGATGAAGAGGATCAGGATGAGAATGGGAAGAAAGAAAATAAGAAAGATAAACAACTGGATGAAGAGGATGAAGAAATGAATGATGATCAAGTGGACCCGTATCATGGTCATGAGGCTCCTCAACCAGAAATAGAGCCACTGGATCTTCCTGAAGATATGAATATAGAAGAACAAGGTGGTGGAGATGAGCAAGATAATATGGAGAATCCATTCGACCTGGATAATGCGGAGAATAAAGAGATTACGGAAGAAGATCTTCCAGATGACGATGCTGGATCAGACAAAGAGGACATTGAGAATGAGAAGAAGGAACTTTCTGATACAGAAGATCAGGATGCATCGAATATGGATCCAATTACGGTGGAGAACGAGAAAGAACCCGAAGAAAATGAAAAAACGGAGGACACTGAAGAAATTGAAGCTGGAGAAGAGGAAACTCCCCAAGATGAGGAAAACGTAAATGCTGATTCTATGGAAGAGTCAGCCCCCGTAGACGAACAAGTTGAAGATAAAGTAGATGAAAATGAAAAGTCATCTGGTGAAAAAGAATCATTGAAACAAGAAGATGAAGGGAAAGATGAGAATTTGGAATCCGAAGGAAATGAAAATGCTACTACGAAGAAAGAGTCGTCTGCTGAAGATTCTGAAAATGCTCCAGAAAGTTTCAAGCAGTCCGGGGATCCTGTTAAAGATGAAAACGAAACGAATAAAAATGACGAATCCTCTGAAAATACTGGACAACAAGAGGATGATAATGTGCAGGGTGAAGATAAACATCAAAACAAAGGAACGTCGGGCTCTAATCAAATGGATTCTGATGATACTTCCAAACAAAAGCAACAAAGCAAAAGAGAGCAATCACAGAAGCGTTCTTTACTAGAAGGGGAACAAGATACTGAGAATAAACGCTTGAAAACTGTGGATGCTGAAGAGAAAAAATCGGAAAATGCTGAAGAAAATGATAACTCAGATCCAAACAAAGAACAAGAACCAAGCGAACTTTACAAGCATGTCGAGGAAGCTAAGCCGAATGATAAAGTCACATTAGACAATGCTACAAAAGAAGAGAGTGAAAAGCAGAGTAAAAGTAATATAAATCTCAAGCCCGAAGAACAAGTGGAAGAGACAAAGGATGATGAAGAATCTGAAATCATGGAAGTGCAAGAAACTGATTTAGAGTCCAAGAAAGAAAAAAATCAGTCGAATTCTAAACCGGACAAAAAGAAAAAAGATTCTAGGGATGAAAACAACGATGAGGACACACCAATGGAAGTAGATGGGGATATTGTGCTGACTACCAAAGTTCAAAGACCGGCTGAAAGTAGTTATGTAACGATTGCGAAATTGTTGAACGAGTCGTCCATGTTTTTATCCTCAGAGTCTGAGGACGAAGAGTCAGCCAATATGAGAGATGAGACTGCCGAAGTATTTTGTGAGCCTAGTTTGCTTGAATGGAGGCAAGTGGAGAGAACTACACTTCCGTTGGCTCAAGAATTGTGTGAGCAATTGAGATTGATTTTGGAGCCTACACAAGCTTCCCGACTGAAGGGTGATTACAAGACTGGGAAACGATTGAATATGAGGAAAGTGATACCATACATTGCGTCTGGGTTCCGGAAAGATAAGATTTGGATGCGAAGAACTCAGCCGTCTAAACGGGAATACCAAATTATGTTGGCTTTGGATGATTCCGCTTCCATGTCTGATAATCAATCCCGTCAAGTACGTTTTGAATCTTTTAATGTGTTAAGAAAGATATGTTGGTTATGTTATTTGAGGTCTTATTTATTTGATATGTTTGTTTTTCAGATGGCGCTATCATCTGTTGCAGTGTTATCCCAAGCTTTAAATCTATTGGAAGCTGGTAAATTATCCGTAGTCAGTTTTGGTGAGGAAGTCTCTTTGCTCCACTCTTTTGAAGACCAGTTTACAGAGTTGAGTGGAATGCGGTTGATTGAAAAGCTGACTTTTGCTCAAAAACGGACGAGAGTAGCCCAGCTGATGAAAGTAATGTCTTCCGTTTTTTCGGAACAAGTTGGTCCCAGCTCTTTAGAAATTGGGAAACTCCTTCTGATCATTTCTGACGGTAGAGCCGTCTGTCACGAAGGAAGTGATGTGGTGAGGAAGGCCATAGTGAATGCTAGAGAGAATAATATTTTTATTGTGTTCATTATTGTGGATAATCCTGAGAACTCAGACTCCATTTTGGATATCAGGCAACCTATATTTTCTAAGGATAGTAGCTCTGTCCAGATTTGTAACTATATGGATAGCTTTCCTTTCCCGTTTTATATAATATTAAAGGAGTTGACGCAACTACCGAGTGTGTTGGCTGATGCTCTGAAACAATGGTTCACTTTGTTTGTAGGTGAACAGTAGTGATACACTATGTAACTTTTAATAGTGGTATGTGCATTATTGTGAGTTTAAAATACACATTTTTCATTGGATTTTAGGTTTTATAAACTGTTACACTTTATATTCCGTTGACAATGAAATAAATTGATGATAAAAATTACTTTTAAAGTTTAATTAACATAACATTTTTGTAAGCATAAAATAGAACTCAGTTTAGTGTAAGGTACAGTTAGCATGGGGGAGATGGTGGGGGATGTTCACAATCGTCTGATTTTTTATTTTTATGATGGTGTTTAGACCTATCATGTTTATGATGTTTCTTATGTTTTTTGGTCTCGCTTGGCTCCTCAGTGAGCTCTTCATCTGGACTACATGAAGCTGCTTTCGGTTTAAGAGTAGCTTCTGGTTCTTGATCTTGCGTGTCATTTTCATCTGGAACACGTGAAGTTCGTGGTTTAAGAGTAGCGTCTAAAATAATGTTCAGGCCTTGTGGGTCTACTTTCCCATCGAATATGACCACATTTTCATCACTTGGAATATCGACTGCAACATCTTCGTAGAACGGGAATAGATAAATAATATCTTTTTACTTTTAGAATGTAGTGATAAAAGATGAATTGTGTTTAGTAGTAGAATACATTTTGTACGAGCGCAACTGTATTCAAGTTCCCTTCTGCTACACGCATCCACACAATCCATGTAGTTTTCTCCCAAATCGATTTTCCTTGTTGTTTTCTTTCGCCTGCATCTTTTCCGTTTTCTGGTGCCTGTATTTTTTTTAGGTTGAGCGAAATAACAATTTGTTATTACTTTATTTGGGAAAAATCACAAGCTTATTTAGATTGGTTCAATTTAAGATACCTGTACTAGTGCCTCTTTCTCTTCCTCCGTATGTGCATATTGGCAAATCCCATCCACATTGCAAGGGAGCAGGCTGGCAGGGATCTCGCACTGGGATAGGCTGACAGGGATCTCGCACTGGGACAGACTGACAGGAATTTTGCAGTGGAGCAGATTGACTGGTTGAATCTTGTTCTACCGGATCTTGAGCAGAGTCTTCTCCGTCAGCGTCATAGACTTAAGTTAGAAAAAAATACATATTTATCGTCATAATCTGAGACTGTGTGTGCGTTTTTTTTGTTACCTTTGAATGTTAGAGTTAGTCCGTCGCCTTCGACCCTTTCAATGTATTCTTTGTGTTTGTGCTTTTTTCGATGTCCACAAGATTTGGATTGTTTTTGTGAAGAAGGTTCCTCCTCCTGAACAACGGTTTGGTTCGTCGTTTCCATTTCAGTCTCAGTCTCAGGCATTTCTTCGTTTTGGAACTCTTTCGGCATCTGGGACTGACTTTGATCGTGTTCTGGTTCTGGTTCCTCTTCATTGTTAGGCTCTGTAAGTTTTATCAAATAAGTTAGTAGCAGGAAAAGGAATGAGTATGTTATGTAATTACGAAATTAGTGAAATTTGAGCATTATAGCAAAAAAAAGAATACCTTCATGATCTTGATCAGCCCATTCGTCATTTGGCTCTTGATCTGTACCCATCGGTAGCAAATGGTCTATATCCATCATTCCTTCCCCCAATAGTTTTTCTTCATCTTCTTCATTCCTACTTTCATGAGGGTGAAAGTCAATATCGTCCAAAAGACTTGACGGCATTGGTTCTTGTTCCACTTCACCTCGCTCCAATTTTTCCCGATTCTCTTTTGCAGTGATTCCGTGTAAAAGTTGCTTAAATTCTAGTACATGTCTCCTTCTTTGCAGTAGTGTGGTTTCAGACAGAGATCTCTCGTCATCATTTTCGGTCTGCAGTAGATTTTGTCTATGCACTTTGTGGTACAATGCATTCACTCGTAGTATAGTTTTTATCGTGGGCCAAATGTCATAGCGAGGTTTACGGAAATCTTCCCATGCAGTGTCAAATATGAATCTGATGTTGAGCAAAGGGTCCCGGGGAAACATCATGTATCGTTTAGCAAGCCATGTCCAAGCAGTACGATCCAATCGAGCTAAATCCGCCTCTCGTCTGGATTGTTGCATCCAAATTAGCATCATGTTGGGAGGCTTTGCAATTTTTGGGTATAAGTCTACAGCCTTGATCACTCGTCGAAAACAGCGATTCACTATCATGGACACAATTGCTCCCAAGATGATAGGGAATAAGGCTACGAAATAGGACATAACACCTAAAGGGACTGGATAAAATGGATGCTCTGCATATGTTGTTAAAGCTACCAAGAAACTTGGATTGTGTGGGTATACTTCATTTCGATTATGGAGAATGGATATGAATACTGATTCTCCCTGTAACAAAAGCACATGCATAATTTACGGTAAGAAAGTTGGCAAATGCAGTGCATGGGTTGGATGTTGAAATTGAACATTTATTTATCTTACCCTAATGGTGTTCGCTTCAACAGTACCAGCAATTGCATCTTCATCGGGTACCTCTACTGGTACCTCACTAACCTCATCATCTGCCATTTTAGGTGTAGAATTTAATAGCTGGAAGTATAATCGCGATATTGTAGACTGGTGATGAAAAACTACAGTTTGACACTATGACGCGTCACTAGAAGTAGATATCAGTTTGGTATGATAGCCCAGATTTGATCAGCGCTTCCAAGTCAACCTTAATTATTACGCATAGAGAGTTTCGCAGCAATATATTTTTATTAGCAATTTGGCTGCCAAGAGTGTATAGATAAAATATTTGGTGTGTGATAATGTGATGCAAATTATTACCATTCACATGTTTCAGTTATTTCAATATTATGACTTTAATATTCAACAAACTATTTTTACACCCATCATCACATCCTATAATTTTTTTTTGCTCTCTTTCTTTATGAATATGGTAAATCAGAAGTTGCAATTCTAATGAATCGAAGGTATTCCGATACCCTAGTATACGCTACAGGAATAATACGCTCCGTAATGCATTTCCCCAAGCCATAGCTGACTATCCCAACTTGAGTCCAAGTGTCGCCGTCTTCATTTGAAACTATAAGAGGACCTGAAAAAAAAATCGAAAAAAATAAAAATATCGTTTTGCATCCAATTTAATTGTTAGATGGCGCTGCAAACCTCCAGAATCGCCAAAACATGACGTTTTATTGACAGCAATAGCACATAGTTGAGTTCTAGTAAATCCCATTTTCCCATACTCCTCTAACTCATCCATTGTGAGATTCCTTCTCAATAGTTTTGAATATTCATCCCGAACATATCCCCGGCAATCTTCTTCAGAGATTAGATCCACTTCTATTTTTTGAAGCTTTCCTCCTCCTGAAGTCGAATCAGAACTGTTTTTTCTCCCCCAGCCCGAGATTGTAGCTGTCATACCATCCGTGTCTAGATCTGAATAATATATTATATGGGAATAAAAGACTTATTAACAAAAATTTAGCAAGCAAATATTATTGTTACATGGTTCATCTAAACTCTTACCCTCAGCTGGCATGCAAACTGGTGTAATTGAATTTTTAAACACGACACTTCTATTCAATTTCAAAATCGCTGAAAAATCCAAAATGAATATTTAAGATCAATTATTAGTACTACAAGGTCACGTTATGTGGCATGTAAACCTACCAACATCATTCAGGTACGATAAATATGTTTTATAGTGAAACATTGTCACAATATTCTCAATCCCAAAAATTTCTTCTTTCACCCCATCATCCGTTGTATTTAAAATATCGTCTCCAATCGCCACTACAAGGCTTTCAGGTTTTGTAAAGGACTTTCTATAAATAACAAATTTTAAAAATCACTTATTAATTTTAGTTAAGAATTCGATTTGTATTTTCTTGAACCATTACAAAGTTGAATATCTTACTTGACAACACAATGAGCTGCCGTCAAAACGTATTTTTCATTGATTAGGGAGCCACCGCATTTGTGATGGCGATCCTGCACGTTTTGAATTGAAACTATCCATGGGAATTCCTGTTTCTCCGCATCTTCACCATTCACAATGTACGGATTTATGTCCACTGACGAATATATTAAATTGTCATCTTGAGATGTGAGATCAGGTAATACATTCTCCAAGCTCTTGAAGTCATCATTGTTGTCATTTGGAATGTTTTGTTTTCCACAGTTGTTACTATCTGCGAATTCAATCCAATATTATTTTCATTTCTGAAGTTGAAAAAATCTCTTTGTTTATGATATGATAATCTGCGCATGAGCTACAAAGTGCCTTATAACTTACTGATCCACTGCGGTAGAGTTTCACAATTAATTTGAGTGACGCGGAGCTTCCACAAATAAGAAGCTCCTTGCAACATGAACACAATTAGAACAGGTTTTGTAGAATTTGTTTTGACGTATACCACCGCTGCGAAATAAATTGAGAGGTAAATGACAATTTATTGACAGTAATAGTTAATCGATTTGTTAAATTTTCAATAATTACCAGTATGGCCTTTCATACTGCAAACATTTTCATTTGCTTCATCATCCATAGTATTTAGGATGTACATACTGTCATACACACATTTATCACGGACGGGAGAAGTGAGATTAAAA
>Ga0210040_10007318_pt1 | contig 13427 bp, 9 predicted proteins | sample CryGeyCG12114_NA_FD_185462 | JGI IMG/M metagenome (GOLD analysis project Ga0210040, IMG submission 185462) | Groundwater microbial communities from aquifer - Crystal Geyser CG19_WC_8/21/14_NA (SPAdes) (version 2) | ecosystem: Environmental > Aquatic > Deep subsurface > Groundwater | place: USA... | reverse complement strand
GCCGGGCTTCACCGTCACGCAAGCGACCACTTTGACGGGCATTCAGATCTCCTTCGGCCCGGATGGCAGGGCCGTGCCCGGCATAACGGCGATCGCGAGCCAAGTGTCCGCCATTCGACCGGGCGCCAAGGCCATGCTCGTCGGTTGTCCATATCGAGCGAAGGGACGCGATCGCCACGTAGTCACGGGCGATCGCTTCCCTCATGAACCGCCGGGCCTGGCTTACCCGGTCGCAATGCCGAGCTTGCGCCGGCCGCGGCTTGGAGCGGCGGCTTCAGGCGCTTGGGCGGTCGCATCGTCGGTCGATGTTTCCCCGGCTTCGGAACGCGGCTTGCGACCGAGCCCGATCTTCTTGGCCATGTCACGGCGGGTTTCAGAATAGGATTCGGAAACCATGGGATAGTCGGGCTTGAGATTGTACCGAGCCCGGTATTCGTCGGGGGTGAGCCCATGGGTGCTCAAATGACGACGCAATGTCTTGTAAGGCTTGCCATCGATCATCGAAATGATGTGGTCCTTGGACGCAAGAGACTTGCGCACCGACACTGCAGGCATGTGCTCGGGATCCACCGAAACTTCGGGCTCAGGCGCCGGAGCGGTCAGGTTCGTTACCGCATCATGCATGCGCTGAAGGAAAGAGGGCACTTCTTCGGAACTGGCCCGCGTGTTGGGATTGGACAGCCAAGCGATCGTCAGTTCGGTAGCTAGTTCGACGTTGGTGCTGTCCTGCGTGTCGGCCATTATTTCCCTCCAGAATGGAGGCGTGTCGATCATCCATGGCGATCGGCGCGTCAACAAAGACTTGCCGTGCCAGATGCTGGTTCTGACCGGTTTTGGTTCGGTTTCGGCGCTTGGTCGGATATTTTCGGCATTTGTGAGGTCCTGCCGGACAGCGGAAGGACGCGCGAACGGCTATTGCCGCGCCCGGCACAACTTGCGTCCGCTCACCAAAAAGCTAGCCCGACCTGCCGCGATCAGGCGGCCACCCGAGCGGGCGTCTCCGGGCAATATCGATCGAGGAAGCTTTGGTGCGACGGTAGCCCCCGCACTGACTGGGCAATGGTGTCGCTCAAGTTTTTCATCACCGCCTTGAGCTGATCTGGCGGCATCAGCTTGATCAGAGGGTGATGGGTCGCCGGCTCCAGCCTTTGGCCAAGCATCACCTGCAGCCAGGATGCGATCCGGAACAGGTCGTGGTTCGCTTGAAACGCATTGGCACTTCCCCGGAAGAGGGCAAGTCGCTCGGCGAGAGTGTCGGGGATGCTCATCTCGCGCCGGTCGCGCCAGAACGGCTCCTCACGCTCGTTCAAATGATAGTGGAGAATGATGAAGTCGCGCACGCCTTCGATCTCGAGCGCCGCCTGTTCGTTGAAGCGGGCAACGGCCGCCGCGCTGGGGCGTCCGGCGGGGAAGAGCTGCAGAAAGCGCGTCAGCGCGATCATGATCAGGTGGATGCTGGTGGACTCCAGCGGTTCAACAAAGCCGCTGGCAAGGCTCAGCGCGATGCAGTTGCGGTGCCATGCTGCCCGGCGTCGTCCCGTGCGGAACTTGATCAATCGCGGCTCGATCAGATGCTCGCCCTCCACATCGCGGAGCAGGCGCTCGCGTGCGGCATCATCGTCGAGATAGTCGGCGCAATAGACCAGCCCATTGCCCACCCGGTGCTGCAAGGGGATCTTCCACCGCCACCCCGCTTCATGCGCGATCGCGCGGGTATAGGGCACGGCGGGCTCCGTTGACCTGGTCTGCATCGCAAGCGCGCGATTGGTCGGCAGCCAGTGGCTCCAGTCCTCGAAACCGATGCCCAGCGTTTCGCCCATCAACAGGGCGCGAAATCCGGTGCAGTCGAAGAACAGGTCACCCTCGATCCGGGTGCCATTCGCCATGACCAGTGCAGCGATGTCGCCGCTTTCGCCATCCTGCTCGACCCGGTCGATCCGGCCCTCGACGCGGGTCAGGCCGTTTGCCTCGCAGCGCTGACGCAGGTACCGCGCGTAACGGCCAGCGTCGAAGTGATAGGCATAGTTGAGGGGCGTGCTCTGCCCCGTCGCGAAACGCTTGGCGGCCGCTGCCTCATGCTCGAGGCAATAAGCCCCGAATGGCTTGGCAAGCCCCCTTTCACGCGCTTCCAGCCAGAAATGCTGGAAGTCGCTCATCCAGGTCGATTTGCCGACGTCGCCAAATGAGTGAATGTAGCGATCACCCTCGCGTGCCCAGTTCTCGAACGAAATGGCGAGCTTGAAGCTTGCGCCGGTGGCACGCATGAACTCCTGCTCGTCGATCCCGAGCAGCGAATGAAACGCGCGGACGGTCGGGATGGTGGATTCGCCCACGCCGACGGTGCCGATATCCTCGGACTCGACCAGCGTGACGTCGGCCAGCGCGCCCAGTTGCCGCGTCAGGATCGCCGCGGCCAGCCAGCCCGCGGTGCCCCCGCCAGCAATGACGATGCGGGTCGGGGTGGCCGGTGTGGTCATCGGTTGATCCGTTGCAGTAGCTTGGCGCGCAACTGGCGCGCGGACCGGTCATCAAGCGGCGCCAGCGCGCCTGTCGCCCCCTGCGGCAAATGAGCGATCGGACGCTCGGCGGGGCCGAACACATAATAATCGAACAGCGCCGCCCAGGCTTTCTTCTCGCCTGCCGGCCGGTCGCGCAGGCTCAGCAGCCCGTGCAGCAGCGTGTTCATGGGCGTGTCCATGAAGGCCGCCGCTTCGGTCCACCAGAAATTGATCATCATGTTGAAGTCGGACAGCGCTTCGACATGATGCCACCACAGGGCCGGGTAGATCACCGCATCACCCGGCCCGAGTTCCGCAACCTGTGCCGCCTCCACAGCCTTGGAAAAGTCGGGAAAGCGATCGAGATCGGGCGCGCGGAAATCGACGGTCGACACCACTTGCCCGCCCGGCGTCGGTTCTAGCGGGCCGGGGTACAGGTTGCCGATCTGGTCGGGCGGGAACAGGGTGAAACGTCGCTTGCCCACTGCAACACAGGCGATGTTGTTCGACATGTCGTGATGCGCCGTCGCAATGGTGCGGTTGCCGATCCAGATGCTGCGTAGGGCAGTCGCGAACGCTGGCCCTTCAAGCGGCAGGTCGTTTCCCGCCGCCGCCAAACCCGGGAAGTAGCCGTCGAGATCGGTCGAGCCGACGTAAAAGGACGGGGCGCTCGCGTCGCCGAGGTGGGCGAGCATCAGGGCGATATACTCGTCCAGCTGAACGCGCCCCGCCTCGAAATCCAAGCGGGTCATGCTCTCGTCGTAGAAGTAACGCCCGCCATGATCGGGCGAGGCGGTGTACCCGACGCCGGGCCGGCCATTGTAGAACGACAACAGATAATCGGCGGCGGCCTGCGATCCTTCGCGCCCCGCGGCCACCAGCGGCCATTCGCGCGCCAGTCCGCGCACCACGACCGGCTCACCTCCTGTAATGATGGCGCTGAAGTCCAGCGCATCCTCCTCGGCGGCGTCGATCTCGCGGACGCGCCATGCGGTGATCGGCCGGGAGGGGGCAGGCCCGTTCACGCCGCCGATCGCTTCCTGTTCTTCAGCTCGATCAACCGCTGTACGTTGCCGAGCGATGCCCCCGCCAGGATCGCCCCTTCCAGCAGGCCACCGCGGTGCAGCTTTTCGAGCAGCTCGCCCGACAGTTCGGAGATCGCCTGACGGTTGATCGTGAGCAGGTCGGGGATGTTGTAGGTGTGCTCGTCGTCCAGGCTGACTTCAATCGTGATCTGCTGGAACAGCCCGGCTTCCTGCCAGGCGGCATAGATTGCCGGCGCGGCCTCCAGCCCGTCATAGATCGTGCCCAACACGCCGATCATGTGGTCGAGAAGGGGAGCGTTGCCGCCATGCTCCCGAAAGACAGGCAGGCCATCGTCAGCCCCGACCCGCGGATCGTCCAGGTCGACATGGATCATCGCCCCGTTCGTTTCCGCGTCTCCGGGCTTCGCCTCGCCGAGTGCAATGGAAAAGGGCCCGCGCCGCTGAAAAGCGGGCACATAGACACTGTTCCACCGGTCACCTTCCAGGAACAGGTTCTCGTCACGATCCAGGCCGAGCAGCGCGTAAGCCTGGATCACCTCGCCCTCCTGCCGAAAGATGATCGGGAAGGACCGCTGCACCTCCTCGAACTCGGCGGGGAAGATCGGTAGTTGATTGACGCTGTCGCCGAAGTCTGCCCCGGCGCGGATCGCAACGCGCAGGTCGGCATGGTCGACATTGTTGAGCAGAACGCGGTTCATCGACTCGGGGGCTTCTCTGGCTGGTCAACGGCATCTCTTGATGCTGCACGGGATTCCGATGAGCAACTAACAACTGAACGCGTTGCCAACAGAAGAAAAAAGGCCGCCCGTGAGAGCGGCCTTAGGGGAGACTAGTTCAAACCTGGCGCTCAGAAGCGGTAGCGCGCGCCGAGCAGAAGGCGGGGCTTGTTCTCTTGAGCGAAGAAGGTCTGGTTCTTTGAGCGGCCATAGCTGCGGACCGGTTCGCTAAGAAGGTTGATGCCTTCCAGGGAGACCGCGATGCGCTGGCTGATGTCCCAGCTCACATTGACGTCGACCGTGCCATACGGCGCGAAGAAGACCGGGTTGCGATCCGTGGTTCCGCCGCGGCCCGTTTCCGACAGGAACTTATCGCGCCAGTTATAGGTCAGTCGCGCAGAAATGCCGTTCTTGTCGTAAATCAGCGACGCGTTGGCACTGTCCGACAGGCCGAGCAGCGCGAACTGGTCCACGGTTGGAGCGGCGAGCACATCGATGCCGACGTTACCCCGCACCAGCGTGTAGGAAGCGGCAACACCGAAGCCCGTCTGGCCAAAGAAGTACTGGCCCGCGAGCTCGGCACCGTAGATCTCCGCATCGCGATTGTTGATCGGCGATGCGATGGAGAACACCGCAAGCGGGTCGTTAACGTCAGGCGTAATGTCGACGGCACGCGACAGGGTGTCGAAATAGCCCTGGTTGACCGCCGTTCCCGTGCTGTTGGCGCGGATGTCCGCATCGGTCTGCGCAACATTGCCGCCGTTCTGGATCAACCTGGCCGTGTAGCTGAACAGGTTGATGTCGGACTGGTCGAGACCCAGGCGGGTCAATGCGGTCGTCGCGGTGCCCGAACGCGATCCAGGGGCGCCAGTCGTCGCATCGCGCAGGCCGAACAGGTTACCCGACGAGAGCCCGGTGCCGACGAAGTTGCGGACGCGCTTGTCGAAGAAGCCGGCCGACAGGTAGCTCGACGGCTTGAAGTACCATTCGGCGGACACGTCGAAGTTGTCCGACACCAGCGGCCGCAGGTTCGGGTTGCCCGTTGAGCCGTTCGGCTGGCCGCCGAATAATGTTGCCCGGCTTCCCGCGCCGGCAGTCGAGCTGACGAACTGCTGACCATAGGTTGGCCGCGCGATCGTCCGGCTGAACGACACGCGGGTGATCACGTTTTCGAACGGAGAGATCTGGAAGTCGATCGCCGGCAACAGATTGTCGTAGCTGCCCCGTCCCGACAGCGGCGTCGCCGTGGTTGAGCCAGGCACGTTGAAGTCGTTGTCCGACGTCCAGACGATCGCGGATGGCCCGTTGACCAGCGAGAACGCACGAACCTTCGTTACTTCGTAGCGTGCGCCGACGACCAGGGTCGCATCGGCCCCGGCGATCTGGCCCTTCCAGGTCAGCTGCCCGTACACGGCTGCAATCTTCTCGCGGATGCTGTCGTCGTTTGCCGAACCAGCGCTGACCGGGTTGCCGCGACCGGCGTACAGCGACGAGAACAGGTCGGTAAGCGCAACGGCATTGCCGCGGAACGCGTTCAGGCCGGGGCCGGTAACGCCCGGATCATAATGGTCGAACTTGCAGACCAGGCAGAACGTCTTGATCAGGTCACCAGCCTGTGCAGCGACTTCGCCCGGATTGCCGATGCTCCAGTCGCCAAGGGTCTGCGTTGTCTGCGTCCGCGTGGAGCGCAGCTTGGAGTCGATGTAGCTGCCGCCGAAATCGACACGGCTGCCTTCGCCCAAATCCCAACCGAGCCCGAGCTGTGCCTGGTCGATCGTCTGAATCTGACGAGCCGTGTTGGTGCGCGCGACCTGGGTGCCGAGATCGCCGACATCAAGCTGGTTGTTGCAGTTGCCGACGAGGCCGCCAGCGGCCGAACCATTGCGATCGAAGCAATCGTTGATGGTTTCGTTGATCTGCGGGAAGCCGCGCGACCAGTCGATGCTCTGGCCATTCACGACGTTGGCACCCATCGAGAACAGGGTGGAGCTCGCCCCGTTCGATGCGTCGGGGAGTGCCTGCGACTTGGAATGCTGCACGTCGGCGACGAGCTTGAACGTGTCCGTCACGTCCCAGGCTGCGTTCAGGCCATATTCTTCGAGCTTGTCCTTGGTCGCGCGGAACTGCTGCTCGTAGCCTGTGTCCTTGGGATCGGGCACCGCTTGCGAGATCACAGTGGCGGTCGGAACCGGGCTGTCGTCAAAGGTAACGGTGCCGAATGGGCGATTGAGCCAGTTGGTCTGGTCCTGCCGCGCTTCGCTCTGCCTGTTCTGCGCCCACAACACGTCCGCGGTCACCAGCAGCGTTTCGACCGGGCGGAATTGCAGAACGCCCGATGCGTTGATGCGCTCACGCGTGGACTCGGAGAAGTGGTAGCGGGCGTCGTTCGGGAACGCGATCAGGCTGCCAGGAGCCGGTCGATTGTTGACCACCGTACTGGCGCCGATGATGTCGCCCGGGTTGTCGATATTGCGAATGTTCCAGGCGTTGGACGTGGAGCTTGCGGCCGCCGAGTTGCGCTTCTGGTAGCTGCCGAACACGGCAACGCCGATCGTGTCGCCTTCGTTCTTCCAGTTCAGCAGGCCGGACACTTCGGGCGTGACCTTCGCCAGGCCGTCCTCGTCCTTCTCGATGCTGGTGTCGTAGGACGCCTTGGCGCCGATCGAGCCCGAGAAGCCAGCCTCACGCGAATCGAGCGGCTTGCGGGTGATGACGTTGATGGTCGCGCCGATGCCGCCGGTCGGGATCGCGGCGCGACCCGTCTTATAAACCTCCAGCGTGCTGACGCCTTCCGACGCGAGATTGCCGAAGTCGAACGAGCGGCCGGTCGCGGTTGCGAAGTCGACGCTCTGGTCACCGCCGACGCCCTGCAGGTTGGTGGCGGGCAACTGGCGACCATTCAGCGTGACGAGGTTGAAGTTGCCGCCAAAGCCACGCGCGGTCACCTCGGACCCTTCGCCGTTCACGCGGTTGATCGACACGCCGGTCACGCGCTGGAGCGATTCGGCAAGGTTGGTGTCGGGAAACTTGCCGATGTCCTCGGCCGAGATCGCGTCAACGATGCCGTTCGAATTGCGCTTGATGTCGATGGCACGGTTCAACGATGCACGAATACCGCGAACAACGACGTCGTCCTCGGCGCTTTCGGTGGCAGGGCTGGTGGTAGCTCCGTCCTGGGCTGCGCGGGGCGCATCCTCTGAGCCGGGCTGCGCATTGGTCGCAGGAGCGTTCGTGTCATCGCCGCCGCCAACAACCTGAGCGGCCGCTGGGCTGGCGATACACAACGCAATCACGCCCGCAGACGTGCTGCGGACAAGCGAACCCACGAGTTTAGAAACCCCCATACATCCTCCCCTTTACGGCGTTGGCGCCGATTATCGTGAACAGCCGAGAGCTGGACCGTTACTTGGAAGCTAACACGAATTTGTGCCGTGTCAACGATGTCATGTTAGCGCAAACGCGCGCGGCGAATGGTAGTACTTATTTCCTGATCGTGGTTTCTACGAACGCATCAGGCCGGTGCGAATGTCACAAAAACATTGGCGGTCAGGCGCCCACGACGCGGATCTTCCGTCAGCAGCTCTGGCGACGGAATTTGCCCGGAATGCAACACGCAACTACGGTAAGCGACGAGCCGGTTCATGCGAGCGGATAGTTGGCCGATCTGTTCGAACCAGGGGCTGCCATCGCCGACATAGCCGGTCGGGGCACCTTCGGCGGCACGGATGGCATTGTAGCCAGGCAGCCTGCTCTCGGTCAGCTTTTCGAAGCCTGTGGCGCGATGCCTGTAGAAAGCTGTTCCGCCAAATGAGCCGTCGCAAAGGTAATGCAGGATGGCGAACTGCATCGGGTTCACCGAATCGACATGGGGCGCCCGCTGAGGCGTGGCCAACGCGTTTTCGGGCAGCGTCACGATGGAAAAGGCACCCTGCGCGCTGATCGGCCGGATCGACCCGAGGCCGAACGCCTCAGCCAGCGGCCGGGTCAGGACGTTGACCACGGTCTGGATATACTCGCTCGGCAGCGCTGCCCGCAGGCCCGGATAGCCGCCGGCAGGACCAAAGGCCGGGCTGAACGTGGCGGCCGACGCAAGCTCCACCAGCTTATCGGGGTTGGCAAAGGCGCCTTCCGCGTCGAGCAGCGGTTCCTGGTCGGCGCCGATCAGGCTTGCGCTTAGCCTTGCTCCTGGCGCGAACCTGAATTGCATCATTGCTCCACTCCGCCATCGCCCGCGTTGTTCAGTGCTCAGCGACGCTCCTTCTTCCACAGCGTAGCGGCGCTGTCATGCTGATGCGTGACCAGTCCCAGGCCATTCCCCAACGCGACGCGCATCCCTGGGGCGCCCCGGACGTTGCAAGGCCAACCTCGCGAGCGGAACAGGATGCTGGAACTCAAGGGCGTCGCCCACACCTATCCCGACGGGACCCGCGCGTTGGATCAGGTGACGCTGTCGATCGGGCGCGGGCTGTTCGGGCTGCTCGGGCCGAACGGCGCCGGGAAATCGTCGCTGATGCGAGTCGCGGCAACCTTGCAGCCACCCTCTTCGGGGGAGGTGCGGTTCGACGGCTTCGACGCACTCGCGCATCCTCGCTCGCTGCGGCAGCGATTGGGCTACCTGCCCCAGGATTTCGGCGTCTACCCCGGCGTGCCGGCGCAGGCGCTGCTCGAACAAATCGCCGTGCTGAAGGGGATCATCGACGCGACCGATCGCCGCGGCAAGGTCGAGCAGCTTTTGCAGCTGGTCAACCTGTGGGACGTGCGTGGCCGTGCCGTATCCGCTTTCTCGGGCGGTATGCGCCAGCGCTGGGGGCTGGCACAGGCGCTGATCGGGGACCCGGACCTGCTGATCCTGGACGAGCCGACCGCCGGCCTCGACCCCGCCGAGCGCAATCGCTTTCACGAATTGCTGTTCGGCCTTGGCGCGCAGGCGACGGTGATCGTGTCTACCCACATCGTCGAGGACGTGGCGGACCTGTGCACGCGGGTCGCCGTGCTCGCGAAGGGCGCAATACAGGCCGAGGGTACACCAACGGAGCTTGCGGCGGCCCTGCAGGAGCGCGTGTGGCAGGGGCCGGCCGACGCACTCAACGGCGGCGCGACGCTGCTGTCGCGGCGGCTGTCCGGCGGACAATTGGTCGCGCGGGTTCTGGCTGAGGCTCGCCCGGGGCCTGCGTTCGAGCGCGTGTCGGCTGCCCTGGAAGATGCGTATTTTGCCGCGGTGGCCGCCCGGGGCAGGGCAGGAGCATGATCGCCCGCCTCGCCTGGCTCGAGTTGCGTCAGCAGATTGGCGGCCGCGTCTTCTGGATCGTGTTCGCCGTGTCGGTGCTGATGGTGGGCGGCGCCATGGCGATCGACGAGTTGCGCGTGGGGCTCCCGGCGACGGGTGCGCGCACCGGTGCGGCGGCGATTGTGCGAACGCACCTGGTCTGGAGCCTGTTCTTCCTTTTCACCGCCGCGGCCCTGGTCGGCGAAGCCGTCCTGCGCGATCAAACCAGCCGGTTTGCGGATCTGGTCGGCGCGACTCCTGTCGACCCACGGGCCTATGCCCTCGGCCGCTTGGCGGGCAGCGTCGGCGCGCTGCTGGCGTGCTTCCTGTCCGTTCCTGCGGCGATGGTCGCGGGCGGTCTGCTGCTGGGTGCGGGAACAGGACCCGAAGCAAGCTATGCCTTTGCCCTGTTCGCGCTGGCTGTGCCCAACCTTTTGTTCGCCTCCGCCCTGTTCTTCGCGCTTGCATCGGCGACGCGCTCGATGGCCGGATGCCTGATCGGGGCGGCATGCATCCTGACAATATACGGATTGGTCGGCGAGAGCGGGGCCGCGGCGGCGGGCCTTGCAGACCCGTTCGGCTTCGCGGCCGTCCACCGGGCAACGCTGGGGTGGAACGCTGCACGGCTGGATTCGGTAGCGCCGCCTCTCGCGGGCGTGCTGCTCGCCAACCGAATGCTATGGATCGGGATGGCTGCGCTGCTCGTCGCTGTGGGGCTCAGGCTGTCGGGGAGGGTAGGGCGGAGTTCGCGCCGAGTGGATCCGCGTCCGACGGAACGCGTCACCGTGCCAACCGCGGAGCCGATGTCGCGCCAGCGATCGGAAGGGACATCTGCCTGGCGTCAAACTCTGTTCCAGCTGTGGTGGCAGGTTCGGTTCGAATGCGTCCGGGTACTTCGAACTCCGGTCTTTGCCGTGCTTCTGGTCCTGGGTCTGGCGAATGCCGTTGCTGCTGCGTCGCGGGTCATGGAAACACCGGCCACGGTGGAGGCGCTGGTGCGATCCTTTCAGTTGGTGCCGATCGTGGTGGCCCTGTTCTTCGCGGGCGAACTGTTCTGGGCGGAAAGCGAGCATAGAGTGGCGCCCCTGATCTCCATGACTGCCGCTCGACCTTCAGTGCTGATTTTCGCCAAGCTGCTCGCCCTCGCGATGGTGTTGTTCCTGCTTGCGGTGGTGAGCGGCGGCGCGGGAGCGGTCACGCAAGGTGTCATTGGCGGTTGGCCTTCGCCGGCGCTTTATCTGACGTGGTACGTTTTGCCGCAAAGCTTCGACTGGCTGCTGCTCGGCATATTGGCGTTGTTCTTCCAGTCGATCGCGACCAACAAGCTCGCGGGCTGGGGGTTCATGGTTTTTTACCTGATCGGCTCGCTCGCGCTCAACAAGCTTGGCTGGCAGGACCCGCACTATCGATACGGAAGCTACCCGGGTGCGCCGTTGCCGCCGGCCTTGAGCGGGGCGCAGGGCGTCGAATGGTATCGGCTCGGCTGGGGTTCGGTCGCGCTGGTGTTGGTGGTGCTGACGTGCAACCTGCCTCGCCGCAGCGCGTAGAGACGGGTGGATCACCCGGTGATGCGCAGGCGCGTGAACAGCATGAAGCTTGTGGGATCGCGGCCGTAGCGAGGCTGGATGTCACGCGGCAGGTCGTATTTGCTGGCCAAGCCGCCAAGGTCGAGTGCCACCTGCCCGACCGGGATCGAATGGTAGCCACCCAAGCTTAGCTTGCCGACGGTGAAGATGCGTGCCGCCAGCGGGTCGCTGCCGTGGTCGTCACGAAACAGCTCGTCCTTGTCGACGTTCTCGGCCCGGCCGAACACCGTCCAGCGACCCAGCTGGACGGCGCTGTCGACCAGAAACGCGTCGGTCGCGTGCCCATGATCGCCCCCGGATGGATCGTTGCGCCCCCACGCAAATGTCGACTGCCAGTTGCGGTTCTCACCCAAGGGCAGGTTCCAGGTGACCGACGCAGACGTGCGGTGAACGTCCTCGTCGGGGTGCAGCCCCTCGGGACTGTGAAGAAAGCCGTGGCTCACCTGAGCCGATAGGTTGGCGGTCGGGTTCACGGTGGCGCGCACCGACCAGCTGTCCATGCGCGGGCGTTCAATGTCCCAGCGGTCCTCGTCGGGCTCGCGGCCGGTGAACACCGACCCTTCCAGCTTCAGCCCCTTGTAGACGAGGCCGGCCGTCGCGACGCCGAACGTCACGTGCGTGCTGTCCAGCCAATGGTGGGAGATCGGAGCTTCCGGGTTCGCGATACCTGAAAAACGGTGCATGTAGGTCGCAGGCCCCAGCGCCGGTTCGCCCGGCAGGCCGAGATAGACGAAACCGGACACGTCGCCGCCGATCGGGTGGCTGTAGGTCGCAGACAACTCCATGAACGCGTCGTGTGGATGTTGCCGGTCGACAAGCTCGGTTCGACCATCGGCCGTCTCGCCGGTGGCGAACAGCAGGGGATAACCCGACTTGCCCATCAATGGGTCAAGGCTGCCCATCGCCTTCAGCGTCAGCGTACCCCCACCAACCTGGCGTTGGCCCATGCCCATCAGCATGGAAGCGACGAATGTCTTGTTATCGCCGCGCGGGCCGCCCTGGTTGTCATAAACGAGGGTCGCATAGCCGTGGACCATGGTCGACCAACCGCCGCGCTGGCCCATGATCGCCCACATGGGCGAACTGTCGGGCTGCCACGCGGTGCCCGACGCGTCCCGCATCATGCTATAGTCCCCGAGCATGCCTTTCATGGAGTGCCCGTCCATGTGCATGCCCGCGTGGTTCATGCCGGCCATCTCGTCCACAACCGACATGTCGCCGTGGCTCGACGGGGATTGCTCGACAACGCCGTCCCGCGGCGGAGCGGGGGAAGGCGGCATCGTGCCATGATCCATGCCACCGTGATGGACCGGATGCTCTGCCGGTGCGCTTGCCGGCTGATCAGCAACGGGCGCGGTGGAGCGCGTTGGTGGAGCCTTGTTGGCCTGCCCTCTCACCGGCGACTTGGCCGCCCGTTTCGGGGCTTGGGATTTCGCCTTGGGCGCGGGGGCATGATGCTGGTGTTGCTCCATGTCCATGCCCGGCATCGACTGTGCCGAAGCGGTGGCGGGCACCACCAGCGCGGTTGCGGCGAGGAGCAGGTCACGCATGTCGGATTCGGGATACAACCATGATCTTCAGTCGATGTTCGTTTGAGGCGAGGGAGATGATCCCTTCATGGCCAAGCTAAGCCGGAGGCTGCGGTGTCTTGGGCTGAATGACCCTGAACTCGCCGGCCAGGTGCATCATGCTCATCAGGTAAAGCATGCCATCAAAATAGCGCTGCTCGCCCGTGGGCAGCGGCGTGTCCCAAAGCTCCTGAAGGAACGCCTTTGACACCGGGCCAGGCGTCGCCGCCAAGCTGCCGGCTGCTGCGGCCGAAAGCATGCCAATCGAATGCCGGTCGGACATTGGCTGCCCGCTCAGGGTATAACGGTCGGGGAAAGTCTTGATCCCCTGACCCAAGAGAAAGGCCTGGTTGCGATCGCTCAGCGTCCGCTGGCGGGCGTCCTTGCCGAACCACGCCCAATCGACCGACCAATTACTGACCGTGCGCCAGCTGTCATAGGCGAACTCGACCGGTTTGCCGTCGCGACCGATGACGCGCGATCCGTCGAAGTTGCTGCGCTCGGGGGACAGCGCGGTTTTCGGATCCGTGACCCTGACCAGGAAGTCGCGGCTGACATCCGCTGCCCTGGCCCAGAAGGCGCGATCCGCCGGCGGCCCCCAGCGCGCCCAAAGCTCATAGAAGTGGGGCAGGTGATAGGACGCGTCGGTCGTGTTGATGTTCGTTTCCGGCACGAACCGGATCATGTTGTGCGACTCTTCCACCATGGGCCCGACCGTCACGGTACGGGCCTGGCGAGCGGCGCCGT
>Ga0210040_10007317_pt1 | contig 13430 bp, 9 predicted proteins | sample CryGeyCG12114_NA_FD_185462 | JGI IMG/M metagenome (GOLD analysis project Ga0210040, IMG submission 185462) | Groundwater microbial communities from aquifer - Crystal Geyser CG19_WC_8/21/14_NA (SPAdes) (version 2) | ecosystem: Environmental > Aquatic > Deep subsurface > Groundwater | place: USA... | reverse complement strand
GCGTTTCAGGATTTTCACTTGCCCGCTTCTGCTTTCTTCCCGCCACTTCAGGATATATACGCCCGCGGCAAGGTTGTTTACCTCCAGCTCCACGGGCAGGTTTATATCCCGGAAGGTAAAGTTATACTCATGAATCAGCTTGCCTGTCATGTCATAAAGCTGTGCCTCCAGCGTGGCGGTGCCTTCCACCAGGTAGAGCAGGTTCACCGTATTAGTCTCCTCGTTGACAGGGTTCGGGTAAACCCGCAGACTGCGGAGAGAGGCCGGGTTAATGACGCGCACCCGCGGCGAGTAGCTGAATGACCCGTTGTTGTATTCCACGCGCAGGCGGTAGTAAGCGATATCCGGTATTGGCGCAGCATCCGCCAGGGAATACGAGAGGTTGCCGGTTTCAGGGCCTTTCGCGGGCACACTGCCTATATCTACCCAGTCGGTGCCGGTCGCGCTGCGTTCTACTACGTAGCTTCCAACTACCTGCTCGTTTTGGGAGATCCAGTCTACAGCCACAGCGTTGGAGCCGGTGAATGAGGCCTCCAGCGTATATATCTCCTCCGCCAGGTTGCACTCTCCCTCGTCGCTGAACACCATGGGCGGCTGCTCGCAGAAGTTTTCCTGGACACTGTTGGCGATCACCAGGTTGGCACCTGTGATATCGGCTGTGCTAAGGTCGCGCACCAGCACCTCAAACTCAATGGCATAGTGCATGACCGCCCGCGACAGGATAACGTGGCTCAGCTGAAGCGCGTGGCCCAGCTCGTGCAGCATCACCGTCTCAAAGTCGAACTCGCCTGAAACTGGCGGCGCGGGGCCATATTGCCATTCAATGTCGCTGTTAATCTCCATGTCGAACTCGGTTACCCAGAACAGCGTATCTTGGCCGTTGCTGCAACCCTCGTAGCGGCTAACGGTGCGGGCCAGCACGCTCTGCCCCACGGTGGCGGCCGGCGCAAAGCCGATGACGTTCACGCTATCTTCCTCCGCAACCTCTAAGTCAGTCGGTTCCCCCAGTCTCCAGTTCACCCCCGATACACAAATCCAGGTGTTCATCGCTCGCCGGAAACCTTCCTGCGCCGGCTGCCTGTTCTGTATGCTGGGCGAGAACTGTATGGAGTAGCCGCCGAGTCCGTCCATGTTGGTGAGGATTGGCCTGAAAGGCTTTTCGTCGAAGTTCACGTTAGAGTAGGCGAACTCAATAATAAGCGACCTGTCGCTGGTTATGCTGTTCCCGTTGTTGGTTATTACCCGCAGGGTGCCGGAGCCTGGTGTGCCGCCGTCTTCTGAAGTAGACGGTATATATAGCTTTATCTGCCTGTCGGACCAGGAAATGTATTCCAGAGCCAGGGGCCGAACATAGGTCTGACCGCCGTCATCCGCGTTCTTGAATTCCACAGCGCCCTCGCCGCGGGTGGCGCCGAAGCCGGAGCCGTTCACAGTGAGCACCACGCCTGTTCCGGCACTGGCGGTAGTGGGGGTGAAGCTGGTGATTACCGGCGCCAGTGCGTTGGCCTGTGCCTGCTGCTGGCGCTGTTCAACGGCAAGGCCAGCCTCCAGCTTTTTGTTTTGGGTAACGGTGCGGTAGCGTTGGCCGGTTTGCGCTGTTACGCTTTGGTACAGCGCCTGCACACTCTCGTACCGGTCAAAAACGCCCACAGCCTTGTCTTCGGGTATATGGTATTGCACAAAGCCCTGCTGGTTACCGTAGGCTTTGGTGCTGATGTGCTGGTTGCCGGGCGTGCGCTGCAGCGCCTGCTGCCGCTCCAGGAAAAACATGCCCTGCTGCCCCGGCCGCAGCTGCAGGGCCGAGGAAAACACGTGCTTTTTCAGCCCGACGGTGCCGCCCTCCGTGATCAGTTCCACCTGCTGGCTCTCCGGGCTCCCCTTGAAGGATTTATACACCCGGATGATGTTGGAGGTATAAATGTTCCTGTGGCGTGCGTCCCAAAACGACTGCTGCGATACCACCTCTCCCTCAACCACCATGCCTGCCGCCTGAATGCGCTCCGCCAGCGTAAGCGGAACCATGTGCGGGTTATCGGCAGCGCGGATGCGGGAGGCAAAGAGAAGCAGCGGGAGCAGCAGCAGCAGGGCTTTGCTGCGAAGCAGCGCAGCAACTGGTGTGTAAAGTTTATTCATGGAGGGCAAATGTAGTTCAAAAGGTAATGAAACGAATGCAAAATTGCTTCTACAACGAAAAGTTCAGCGATTTATGCTTACGCAAAACAACCATTGCAGGGATATATAGTTTTTATATAGACCATGACGCCCAGCAGCTTATAATAAAAAAAGCCCGCCAGCGGGAAAAGCTGGCGGGCGCAGAAACTGCTCAGTTATATAAACTGTCAGTTGCTGTTGTACTGGAAATTGAACCGGGAAGAATCAGACACCTCGATGTTCATCAGCTTTATATATTTCTCAGACACTTCCTGCGCCTGTTTCTTGCCATTCACATAGAAGTCCCCGTTGTTGATCCGGATGTTCAGGTTGTCTTCGCTCTGCCGGATGATGCCGTCTTTGACCAGCTCCGCCTTTACTTGCTCGAGTTGCGCTTCGTGCTTCTGAGCCGTTTCGCGGTGCTGCAGTGCCAGTTCCCGCTGGCGGCGGCTCATTTCCCGGCTGCGCCCTGACTGGCGCTCCACCTGCTCCCGGTGCCGTTCCGCCTGCTTGCGGTATGCTTCTGCCTGTTCACGGTACTGCTCTCCGTTCATTGCGCCAGGCGCGCGCAACTCTCCGTTAAACTGCTCTATCTCCTTCTCATAGCTTTCCATCTCCTTCTCAAATGCCTTGATTTCTGCTTCGTGCACTTTCCGCTCCTGCTCATATCGCTGTTGCGCTGCCTTGTCGTCGTTGAAGGGTGGCGCAGGCGGTACGGGAGGTACAGGCGGTACGGGCGGCGTCATGGGGGGGGCTGGCGGCGCGGGAGGCAGTGGCGGCTCCGTCAGGCCATCGCCGTCGGAGTAGCCATACCGGAAGGTGTACGTTTCGCGGTTGCTGCGGCGCGCATCTGCCGCTGCCGCGCGCGCCGCTCTCATTTCGGCTGACACTTCTTCCGATGTTGCCCGTGGCGCGCGGTTCACAGCCTGCAGGCGCTGGTTTATGAGGGACTCATAGGCATCTATATCTTTATTCGGGATGCGCTTTCCGTCAACGTACAGCTCCTTCACCTTTCCTCTTTTATTTTTGATGATCACGATGTCGCGGTTGTTTCCGGTGGAGTCCTGCACGGTGTAGGCCGCGGCTGCGTTTGCCTCGGTAGCCGTTTTATCAACTGGTGTGGTATCTTCGGATATGGCTTCCTGCGCCAGCCGGGCAGTGTCCTGTGCCTCCTGCGGCTTCAGGCCGGCCACGGCACCAACAGAGAGCACCAGCAGGCCCAGCGCCAGCGCGGCGGCAAACCCTTCCGTAAAAGTGGGCTTCAGCGAAGGCTGCCCCACTAGGCGCCTGATGCGGCTCATCAGCGTGCCGCGCTTCCCGGAAAAAGCAACTGCCATCGCCGGGGCAGCGGGCAAACGCATGGCTTCTAGTTCAGCGAGGGCACGGGCATAGGTGAGGGTATCGCCGCAGAGGGCTACGGCTATATCGTCGCAGCAGTTCTCACGCTCCGCGCGCACCACCCCCGATACCCACCATAGGGCCGGATGATAAAAGAACAGCATATCCACCACCGACTGCAGCAGGTTCACCAGGTAGTCGCGGCGCAGGATGTGCGCCAGTTCATGCGCCAGCACGGCTTCTACCTGCGCCTGTGTCAGGCCAGTGACGGCGCCGATCGGCAGAAGAATAACCGGTTTGGCAAAGCCAATCGCCATCGGCACCTGCACCAGCGCCGACTCCATCAGCTGCACGGCCTTCTGCATGCCCATCGCCTGGCTAAGCATATAAACGTGTTGCTGCCAGCGGGCGTCCAACGGGTAGGTTTTGTAGTGGCGCAGGCGCTGCGTGTAAGCCAGGCCGCCAATAAAACGAAGCGCCATCACCAGCATGCCCAGCAGCCACAGTGTAACCAGCAGGGGCATGTGCTGCTCATAGTAGCCGCGCGCAATCTCAAAAGGGCCGCTCCAGAACGTAGCCTGTGCTGCCTGTAGCTCCGCAGCAGGCGCTGTTTCGGTGGCAGGGAAAAACTTAGAGGGGGTAGCTGCTTTTAATGAATGGCCATAGTAATAGGCCAGGGTGCCGGCCGACAGCAGCAACTGCACGAGCATGGCTCCGGCGGCTACCATATAGCGCAGGCTTGCGCTCTGGCGGTGCAGCAGCACCAGCAGCAGGCTCAGCAACAAGGCTACAAAAGCGCCCTGCCACAGCGAGTGCAGCAGCGTCCAGCCGATGGCGTGCGTCAGGGCCTCCGGGAAAAAGCGTGTGATGTGGTTCATTTTTTACCTCCTTCCAGTTTATCTAATAAGTTTCTGATCTCGTCCAACTCTGCCTTGGATGTGTTGCTGTTGCCAAGCGCCTGCATCACCAGCTTGCTGGCCGACCCGCGAAAGGCCGCGTCCAGGAAGCGGCCCAGGAGCTGTCGCTGCGTATGCTCCTCTTCCAGCAGCGGTCGGTATATATGCGATCGGCTGGACTTGTCTGCGGCAAGCATGCCCTTTTCTGCCATAATCTGCATCAGCTTCAGGGTAGTGGTATAGCCGACTTCCTTCGTTTTGCTCAGCTCCTCGTGCACCAGGCGCACAGTGCTTGGGCCATGCTGCCAGAGCACCTGCAGTATCTCCAGCTCCGACTCCGTAGGCTTAGGTGAATTTTCTAATGTCATAGTTGTTAGCTGTTTAAAAGGTAGCGTAAGTCATTTCATAAGTATATACGAATAATTTCGTAAAAGGAAATTTATCTACGATTATTTTCGTAAATAAAAGTAAATTTACCTAACCAGGCAGTGAAACGGCGGTAGCAGGAGGGGAAGAATTACAGGTGCGCAGGCGCCTGGATCAGGAAAGGTTTGTCCGGGAAAGAGTAACCTGTATAGCCGGCGATGTTCTGTGGTAGCCGGAGGGTATAACCTGCAGCAACAGCTCTGTTTTGTGGCTGGCCCGTTTGTGAATAGCTTTACAGGCATTAGGATGGGGCGGCATGCCCGCCGATGCGGCTACTCCTGCCAGAATAATACAGTGAGGATAAAGCGTGGGCGGCAGGAGAAGTAAAACATGGCCTGCGCAGTCGGTTTATATAGGGCCGCTGGCGACAACATTGTGGCGGGGCGCTGTTTGAAGGCTGTGCCCTTGCGTATATAGCGCTTAGGCATTTTGGGAGAGTTTATATATGACAGACATACAAGGAAGAGATTTTGAAAGCGAGCTGCAGTTCCAGGCGTCCAGGAGCGGGGGCGCCGGGGGCCAGAACGTGAATAAAGTAGCCACCAAGGTAGAACTGCGGTTTAATGTGCCGGAATCGGCGCTGCTGACGGCGGAGGAAAAGGCGCTGGTGCAGGAAAAGCTGGCAAACCGCATTAACAGCGAAGGCTACCTGCAGGTGGTGTGCCAGACGGAGCGGAGCCAGCTCAAGAACAAGGAGCTGAGCATCAAGCGTTTTTACGAGCTGTTGCGCCAGGCGCTCACCCGCCAGAAAAAGCGCACTGCCACCAAACCGTCCCGCTCCAGCGTGCGGAAGCGCCTTGAAGGAAAGAAGCGGCAGGCAGAGAAAAAATCTAACCGCGGCTTCCGGGGCGATTTTTAGGGGCAGCAGCTCTGGGTGCCGCAGAAAAAAATGCAGGCGAGGCCGCTGTGTGCTGCCAATTCAAATGTAAGAATATCAACTATATAGATAACCAATGTCCAGGAAAGTAGCGGCAACTGCAGTGGCAGGGATATGAAGCGGCTGCAAAAGTGCGTTTCAGGTAGGATATTTGCAGCCACTGCTAAAAATTGGAACACCCCGAGTTATGACGAAAAGATTGTTGTTGCTAGTTTGCCTGTTATGCGGCATAAGTATGGTAAGTGAGGCGCAGAAATACAGAACTGCCGCCGGTGCGCGCCTCGAAAGCGACCGCTTTGGCCTGACCTTACAGCAGAAACTGCATCAGAACGGTACAATAGAAGGCATTGTGGCTGTCGGTTCGCGCGAGTACAGCGGCACCGCCCTGTATGAGTGGCACAAGCCTTTGCTGGGCCAGCGCTTCAACTACTACCTCGGTGCCGGTGCGCATATAGGCAACCTCAAAGACCACGGCGTTTTTACCGGCGGAGATGCCATCCTCGGCATTGAGTACAAAGTGAACGGCCTTCCGTTCCTGCTTTCCGCTGATATCAAACCTGCCTTCCACATCAACCACGAAGACTGGATACAGCTTTCTTCCGGCATCTCTATCCGCTATGTGCTGGTGAAGGAGAAAAAGGAGAAGAAGCGCCTATGGCCATTCGGCAAGCAGAACGACAGTAAAAAGAAGAAGCAGGACGAAAAGCCGGGCATCTTCGACATCTTTAAAAAGAAAGATGACTGACAGGAAAGCCATAGGCCGCAGCGGCTAAAAAGAAAAGCCCGGCGGTGCCGGGCTTTCGTTTAGAAATAGAGCGGGGTCTGGGTGCAGGGCAGGGGCTTGCTTGTTCGTGAGCTGCTTAAGTTTGTTTTCAGGCGCTACGGAGGGGAAGCCGCAACGGTAAGCTGAACAAAAAGGCAACCTGCTGCAAAACAGTTCGAGTTGGTAACTAATAGGGTGATGCTCTTCTTTCTTTTATCTTATACGGCACGGGTTCGTGCCTCTTTTATTTCATTCCCTTCGATGGCTTCAACTAATATTCCCTGCCTCAGCCACCGGTGTATAGCAAGTCAAGAGGGATGCGTGCAGGGCGTACAACCTGTGTTTGCACATCCGGGTTCATAAATTTCATAGGTAGGTAAAGGCGCTTATCTGGGCTGCAAACTTAAAGCATACAGCCTCTGCCGCACGGCAGGCACATCCTTTGTACATGAATGCGATAGCAAAACTATAGGAGAGGAGGCTGCTTACAAAGGCGATTTATAAAAGTATTGTAACATCGGTTTTGTGGTTGCTGCTTGGGTGCAGGCGCTCAAGAGAATGCTTTAAGCTATGGCAGGGCTTTCAAAGTTGCTTGGGCAGGAGGTACATTGTAACATGCAGTGGCGGCTGGAAATCGGCTTTAAAAATAAAAGAAACTTCAGGAGCTTGGGCAGCCCAGGCTATAAAGTATATATAGCCTGAGACTGCGTAGGAGCTTCCTGCACGGCGGCGCTGGCCAGCAGTTGTTGCCGCTGTGCAATCAGCTCGGTGCTGTGGTCGAAGATGTTTTTGCAGGCAAAGCAGAGGCCGGCAATAAGTGCGATCAAAAGAATCAGGACTTTCATAGTTTTAGATTGACTAATGGCGGTAATCGGTACTGAGCAAAGGCTCGGGCAAACGTAACAGTAACTAAAGAGGCGTTACAGCGGGGCGCTTAGCTGCGCGGCGCGATCACCTCCACCACGGGCAGCAAGTTGCCCTGTTGCCTGTACTCGTTCAACTCTTGGCGGGCGCTGATCTCCTGTTTGTCTGTCGCCGCTTTTTTCAGGGCAACACCGAAGGCAAGAGCAATGGCGAAAAGAAGCATGATAATTTTCATAGTAGTATTTTAATGGCGATATTAATTGATGATCCTGGTCAGGTAAAGGAGAAATTAGCTGCGCTCCGCAACAATATCCACCACGGGCAGAAGATTCGGGTAGTTGTGGTATTCTCTGACTTCGTTTCTCTTGGAAATCTCTTTCAGGTCTTCGGCTGATTTTTTAACGTTGGCACCGAAACCAAATACAAAAGCGAAAAGAAGGATTACAATTTTCATGGTCTTAAATTTTATATGTTTATGTTTTATTGAATGTTCTGCTTAATAGATAGCGGCTCTGAGTAAAAGGTTGCTTATGGCTGCTATAATTTTTTTTACTTCTGATTGACCTATTACATGAAGTGTGCCAAAGAGCATAACTTTCTATCTATCAGATACTTGTAAGTAATTTAATTATATATAAGTAAGAATAAAGTGTCCGCAGCCGGACAGTTTGTTGTTCGCAACCGAACATATACTTTTTTATTTTCTGCGGCGGCGCACCTCACTTCCCGTTTGGCGACTTTTAGCGCAGTGGGGGGCGTTGTGCAAAACTGAAACTAAAGAAGCGCTTGCGTGGTAGCTAGAGGCAATGAAAATCATATTCCCAAAGTTTGATAAGGTGGGCATGCCGCTGCTCGGTATCGCCGCCGCCGCACTGTTTGTGCTGGAGTCGAGGCAGCGACTGCGAAAACGCACCCGCCCTAAACTAGAGCGGCTGCTCGAAAACGGAAGCGTGGCCGCTGCGGCGCTGCCAGCCTTGCGGCTGTTGCTGGTGCCCGGCATGTACGCCGCAGCCCAGCAAGCCGGCCGGTATAACTTTGGCCTCCTGCGCTGGCTGCCACTGCCGAAATGGGCACGTTACACAGCGGGATTCCTGCTGGTGGATTATACCAATTACCTGTGGCACGTGCTGCTGCATAAATCAGATGTGCTGTGGCGCTTCCACAATGTGCACCACACCGACCTGGACCTGGACCTTTCCACTGCCTGGCGCTTCCATATCGGGGAGAACATCGCCTCAGTGCCGTATCGGGGCGCCGCTATTGCCCTGATCGGGATGCCTGCGCCGCTGGTGCTTTTCTACGAAGTGCTGTTTGAGGGCTGCGCCGCCTTCCACCACTCTAACCTGCGGCTGCCTTACCACCTGGAGCGACAGCTGTGCAAGGTGATGGTGACACCGCGCATGCACGGCATCCATCACTCTATTGTAGCCCGTGAAACGAACAGCAACTTCTCTGTCATCTTCTCGTGGTGGGACCGCCTGCACCGTTCACTGCGCCTGAATGTGCCGCAGGATGCGATTACGATTGGCGTGCCCGCTTACCGCGACCCGCAGGAGCAGTCGCCGAAGCAGTTATTTATGCTGCCCTTTCAGCGGCCGCGGCCGTGGCAGCTGCAGGATGGCACCGTGCCCGAGCGGCAGGAGCGGCTGCCCCGGCACGTTTTGCTGCCCTGATGGCGGTAAGGAGTTATCAGATAGCCACTTGTGCTTCCGTCGCTTCTAAAGCCTGTTTATTGAGATCAACTTCGCGGCGGTTTCCGCAGTATATAGACCATCTTTAACAGGTAAAAATAATGGAGCAAGTGAAAGGAAAGCTGATTGCGCTGGGCGGAGGGGACGATGACGGACTTCTAAAGCTGATCCATGGGGAAATCTGCAGCAGGCACTCGCATATAGAAGTAATTGCCACGGCCACGCCGCAGGCTTCGGAGGCGATTGTGTCCGGAAACGCCTATAAAGAGGCGTTTGAAGAGCTGGGTTGCAGCAACGTGCGCTTCATGCACATCGATGAAACGCATGCCGCCGACACCCCGGAGCACCTGGAGCGGATGCAGCAGGCAGATGTGGTGTTCTTTACCGGCGGCGACCAGGTGCGGCTGGCCGACTTCCTGGGAGGCACCGCGCTGCTGGACCTGATGCGCCACCGCTACCGCACCGAGGACATCATTATATCCGGCACAAGCGCAGGTGCCGCCATCATGTCTGACCGGATGATCTATGACGGCTATGGGCATTACTCTCTCATAAAAGGTGAAATGAAGACGACAGAGGGATGCTCGTTTATCAGGCACGTCTATATCGACACGCACTTTGCCGAGCGCGGCCGCTTCGGGCGGCTGGCCCACGCGGTGGCCCACGATCCGGAATATGTGGGTATCGGGCTGAGTGAAGAGACGGGCATCATCATCAAAGACGGTAATATGGTGGAGGTGTTCGGCCCAGGGGTGGTCACGATCATCGATGCCAGCGAAATCCGGTTTTCCAACACCCGCGCTGTGGAGGAGAGCGAGCCGATTGCCGTGGAAAACCTTAAGATGCACCTGCTGGTGCACGGTTACCGCTATTGCCTGCGGGAGCACCTGTTTCAGCCGGTGCCGCAAAACGAAACGGAGCGTGCCACTCCTCTGGCATCGCCTCAGGGGTAGTTCGCTCCGTTTATATACTTATATACTGTTTTGGCAGGGAGGCGCTGCTTACATATGCCGCACAGCTTCCGGTATCCGCTTCCGGTCTTCTTGCTGCAGGTCCATGTTGATGGCGACGCCGGCTTTGGCGCCCTCTGCCGCCGCCACAATCACCATTTGCATGTCGCGGGCTGCATCGCCGGCCACATATAAGCCCGGGATGTTCGACTGCTGCCGCCGCCGGGTTTTGATGACGCCTTTGCTGGTGAACTCGCAGCCCAGCATCTCGCCCAGAGCAGACTGCTGCTTGGTGCCCTCCGAGAAGAACATCGCCTGCTGTGCCTGCCGCTCGCCGTCATCCAGCAGAATGTGCTGCAGCACGCCGTCCTCTCCCTCCAGCCGCACAATTTTCCTCTTTTCCACTTTTACCTCATTCAGCTCCAGCAGCTCCAGGTCATCGCTTTGCAGCTTATCGGTACCGTCTGTGAAAAGCGTGACATCGTCGCTCCAGTTTTTCATGGCCAGTGCCTGGCCTATGCCGCTGCGGTCCTTGCCATACACCGCAATGGCCTTGTCGCGGCTTTCCCAGCCGTCGCAGTAAGGGCAGTGGTGCACGCTTTTGCCGTAGAACGTCTCAAATCCTTCCACCTCCGGCCAGTTGTCTTTCAGGCCGGTGGCCAGCAGCAATTTGCGCGAGTGGTACACGGTGCCTTCCGCATCGTTCACTACAAACTGGCCCTTGCTGTAGGTGGCGGAGGCAATCTCTATATCTTTTATCTCGACGCTGTATTTCTCCAGTTCTGCCCGTCCTTTTTGGATGAAATCACGCGGGTTCATCCCATCGCTGGTCAGGAAGCCGTTCATGTTCCGGGACCAGCGGTTGCGCGGCTTGCCGCCGTCAAACACTACAACCTTGCGCCTCGACCGCCCCAGCAGCATGGCTGCGTTCAACCCGGCTGGTCCTCCTCCTATCACTATTACATCGTACATAACCTTCAATTTTCTGTGTCCGAGCATTTGTAAACGTAGCAGCCCGGAATAAGATAGCCTATTTACCGTGAATAAGTTACATTTTACCGATGGCTCTATAAGCTGGCAACGCGGCGCGCACTAGTACTGCCGCTGGCTTACAGGCAACAAAGCGGTGCGGGTAAAAAAGGGCGGTAGGAGAGGAGGGCCTGGCCCTGGAAATAGCTACAAACAACCAGGCAGTAGAACCCCGGAAGCAGATTTGAAATTGCACAGCAAAGACAGCATAATTTTTCGACTCAAATCAAAAAATATTTGAAAAGCACCTTGCACATCGCCTCAATACTAATATATTTGTTTACGCTAATAGAGCCCTTACATTTAATAAAGTAGCATATGAAAAGCAAAATCTTAGCCTTACTGGGTGGTACGTTGCTCTCCGCTTCGGCCATGGCCGGAGGGTATCAGGTGAACCTGGCAAGCCAGCGCCAGATTGGCATGGGGCACACCGGTACCGGCATCCAGACCGGAACATCCAGTATCTTCTTTAACCCGGGTGCCATGAGCTACCTGCGCGAAAACGGCGTTACTCTTGGCGCCAGCGGCCTCATTTCCCGGATTGCTTACCGGGCTCCTGAGCCTACCACCACCACTGCGGAGGCAGATAACCCGCTCGGCACGCCCTTCCAGTTATATGCTGTATTTGGCATCAGCGACAAGCTAAAGGCCGGCGTAGGGGTGTATACGCCTTTCGGCAGCACCGTGAACTGGGGCGAAGACTGGAACGGCCGCTTCGGCCTGTCTCAGCTGAAGCTGGAGGCTATCTTCTTTCAGCCAACGTTAAGTTACCAGATCTCCGATAAAGTGGGTATAGGTGCCGGTTTGGTGATAGCCACGGGCAGTGTAAACCTGCAGCGCGTGCTGCCGGTGCAGAACCAGAATGGCAGCGAAGGCCATATAGAGCTGGACGGTGGTGCTGATACCGGCTTTGGCTTTAACGCAGGCATCTTCTTTCAGCCGACAGAGCAGCTTTCGATTGGGGTAAACTACCGCTCCAAAGTTAACCTGCAGGTGAATGACGGAGAGGTGGCGTTCACGAACGTGCCGGCTGCCGCCGGGGCTAACTTTCAGCCAGGTACAATGTTCTCTGCGGAGCTTCCCTTGCCTGCCACTCTTTCTGTTGGTGTCGGTTTTAAGCCCATGGACCGCCTGACGCTGGCCGTTGATGTGAACCGTGTCGAGTGGAGCGCCTACGAAAGACTGCGCTTTGACTTCACAAAGCCAGTTGCCGGGAGAGACTTCTCTGAAAATGCCCGTAACTACGAGGATTCCTATATATACCGTATCGGCGGCGAATACCAGACAACGGAGGCGCTTACATTGCGTGCCGGTGCTTACTACGACAACTCCCCGGTGCAAAGCGGCTACCTGACGCCGGAGACGCCGGATGCCAATGCCCTGGGTCTTTCTGCCGGCCTTACCTACAACGTGTCTGACATGTTCAGCGTAGACGCCTCTTTCCTGTATATCAACAAAGAGGAAAGAACGGACACAGGAGCGCAATCAGGTGGCATTGCGGGTACTTATAAATCTGTTGCCTACATTCCGGGCATCGCCCTGAATTTCAAATTTTAATTTACCAGTAAGGTTATGAAGAAGTTTTTCTATAAATCAAGCGTGCTGGCGGCCCTGTTTGGCAGTGTGCTGCTCACCAGTTGCGACCCCGAGATTGATGCGCCAGCCGCCAGCTCTGGCCAGGCTGATTTTGCAAAGTATGTGGCTGTAGGTAACTCGCTTACAGCAGGGTATGCGGACGGCGGTCTTTACCGAAGCGGGCAGCTTAATTCTTACCCAGCCATATTGGCTCAGCAGTTTGCACTGGCAGGAGGCGGGGAGTTTACGCAGCCGCTGTTTACGCCGGAGCAGGAGAATGGCTCCGGTTACCTCCGGCTTGCCGGCTTCGATGCTACTGGGGCACCGCAGCTGGAGCAGGTAAAAGATAAGCTGGCAGTAAGGGGCATGGGGGCCGACGGCAAAACGCCGCTGTATACCGAATATCCTGATGAGGTGAACAACCTCGGCGTGCCCGGCATCAAAATGGTGGATGTGACAACGCCGGGCTATGGGCTGAACAACCCTGTTGGCTTTAACCCTTACTACGAGCGCCTGATCGGGAACGAACTGCTGCCCACCAGCGGCTTAATGCCCTATGTGAACAAGGTGGCGACGACCAACCCTACTTTCTTTACCATGTGGCTGGGCAACAACGACGTGCTGGGCTTTGCCACCTCAGGCGGCCTGGCGCCCATTTCTGATGCAACCCGTTTTCAGAACAACCTGGATGCCATAGTGAGTACGCTCACTGCCAACAGCGAAACGAAAGGTGCGATCATCAACATTCCGGATGTGACCGGGGTGCCGTTTTTTACAGCGAAGGCCACGGCAGGTATCATTGCCAGTGCTACTGCAGCCAATACCCAGCTTTATATAACAGAAAGCGCAGGTACTGTGCGCCCGGCTACC
>Ga0210040_10007316_pt1 | contig 13432 bp, 14 predicted proteins | sample CryGeyCG12114_NA_FD_185462 | JGI IMG/M metagenome (GOLD analysis project Ga0210040, IMG submission 185462) | Groundwater microbial communities from aquifer - Crystal Geyser CG19_WC_8/21/14_NA (SPAdes) (version 2) | ecosystem: Environmental > Aquatic > Deep subsurface > Groundwater | place: USA... | reverse complement strand
GGGGATCATTCAACAGACCATTAGATGTTGCCAATTTCTAATTTCAGGGTGGTGCATGGTCAGAAATAATTTTCTATAGGAATTTGGTGGATTTATAGAATATAAAACGGATCCCGTCTCGATTTTACTATTATTTTTCGCAGTAGTCGGTGTCGGTAAAGGTAGGCAGCCCCAGCACAAAATTCCGGAAGAGATTGAAACGCTATCTGTCAGCACTAGATGAATGCATGAGTGGCGTCTTGTTATTGTGGGCAAATAATGGCGCCAAAGTGAACCCGTTTAAACAGTTAGCTTATGCCAGAATTTAATTTATCTTTGCTGTCTGTCAAATTTTAATTAATTTAACATCTAACTGTTATTAAATATTTTCTTTTCTAATTGTTAGTATTCTTTATGCTGGGGTTTCCAAATTGTTATTGTTCCTATATGTTCACATAATACGAATAAGGTAAATCATTAAATTTTGCGGCTTTGAAATCGATATTTCTGAACCATCGGCAAATTATGCAGTTTGTATTACTTTATTTTTGTTTGTAGACTCCAAAGGACTCAAACTGTGAACATACGGAGTACGGGGATTGAGGAATTTTATGATTTGGACTATTTTTAAGGTTCCATTGTGAGGTGACCCTCAGCCTGTTACCTCTCTGTTGTTCTGTGCCATTAAGCCGTGTAAAAGTAGAGAGAGCGCTCTTCAATTCTTCTCTATAGATATTCTCACTCATCGCATGGATATGTTCAGTTAGTGTGATTTTTTTCGTTTTTTTCTTATCTTGTGTTCATTTACTAACCGAACCAATCAACTGCAATTGCCCCGCGTTGTTTTCATATGCTGTGTTCTGAGTTTTACGTTCAAAATTGCCAAACAATTTCCTCTCGTTGCTTCCGTTTTTAAATTAGCTTATTATTTTGCCTTTGTCTATGCTGTTTTGCTACTGTGTCTCAGTATCAGCTGAATCAGCTCTCTGGCAATAATGAAATACTGCGAAAGTATTATCTATTATCTTTGAAATTTTCAAATCAGCTAATTTCCTGTTTATTCAGTTCCTTTGGCTTGTGAAAATAGTTTTGGCTAATTATACATATCAACCGCCTATTGGCTTATTGAAGGCAAAACTATTAACAAAATATAAATTATGTGCTTGCTTCAGTTGCTTCATCAAATTGAGTTTTATTAAAATTGTAAAATGTCCGTCTTTCTACAGGCGGAGGGGGCCCAGGCGGGAACCAAAATCCCGGAAGCGCGAACCCAGGTGCCGCTAAACCCCGGGCAGGACTAAACTTGAATCCGATTAATATCACTTTACCTCCTAGGGTCTTAGCGCCACCACCTCCTACCCAAATTCGAGCTCCAGTTGTAATCCCATCTCCTCCTAGTCTTGCGATGGACAATAGTGTTTATCACGGACCACCGGGAGTCATTATCAACCCAGATGGAAATCCAGCTTTAAAACATTTGCAACAACAAAGGACTCCACCACCAAATTCTCCTCAGACACCCCCTGGGGGTCAAGTTTCTCCTGCTCCACCGGTAATTTCTCGAACTCCAGAACCAGTTTTGCCTGTGGTCACTGTCGGAGTACCCCTAGGGGCTGGGTTGAATAAATTTCCTGTTGCAGCTCCACCCTTTGTTATACCTACCCGAACACCCGTTCCAGCCACAAGTCCAGTTGTGATCCCTGCCAGTGTAGTTTCATCGTCTCCTGAAATGGGGATTCGAAGTCCCGTGATATTTAATGGCAGTAGTCATGGGGGAATTCGAGCGCCCATCGTGAATGTCACTATGCCTGCATTGATTAAGCATGAAAAAGATGCAAATGATGAGTACAATAGCATAGTGGATGCAATACCAACGAAAAGAAGGAATATGGGCGGTGCTAAAGATTCAACAAATGCAGAAAAAAGTGCCGCGCTGGCTATTATCACTTTTTTGAAGAAGCATAAAATGAAGGTAACATTTCAAGGGCTTAAAAGATATACAATTGGGGCACATATATAATTGCTATATTTTTTGTTATTTATAGGAAACAGAAGAGCTATTTAAAAAAGAGGCAAATATAACTGACGCTGATTTAAAAAGTGGACTTTTAGCTACAGATGCAGATGTGCATAATGTACTGTCTTCATATGCCAGTGATGAGAATCCAAATGAGTATACAGAAGCTTATGTTCAATTAAATGATTTCATAGATGCCTCTTTGGATGCTTACAAGGTATTGTTAATAACTACTTAGATTCTATAGTTTGATCATCAATATGGTTTGGTTCATGTGTTGCAATTTTTTATGTGTTCTATGACAGTATGAAATTGGTCAAGTGCTGTGGCCAGTTTTTGTACACTCTTATCTGGAACTAGTATACAATGAGCATGTAACCGAGGCGGCTTCATTTTTTCAACGGTTTTCAAAAATGCAAGAGTCCTTTCATGATTCCGATATTGTGTCATTGGGTTCTATTCTGAAACGCGAGCATTTGTTAAATTCCGACAATCCTTTTCGTTATTTCACTGCGTCTAGCTCTTGTAAGTATTTTGACATTTTGTTCAATGAATCGCATGACATTTCATAGACAAATGACGGAATCACTTTTTTCTAATGATTTTTTTTAGCCGGTGATTCCAATTTGTACACGTTACGAATGTCCCGTGAAGCGCTATCGACATTGAAGAGATTTATGCAAGAAAAGCGTCTCAAAGTTATCCAAAATATTGTTCAAGATCGAATGATTATTGAAGTATATGATGGAATTCCTCGGGGAAAAGCTGCAATTCATGCAGTAGCGGGACATATGATGGGAGAACCATTGAAGCAGGATAACAAAGTGAAAGTTTATTATGGTCTGTTGAGGGAGCCGGACTTGCAAAATGTTCATATGGAGGAGGATGAAGAAGAAGGGGGAAATAATGCATCTCAAGGGGAAAGTGTATCCCAAGGATCGACCTCAGCTGCTCAAAAAGATGGCGCAGCCTCTGGTGGTACTACTGGATCTCAGGCCACTCAAGGATCTATAGGGTATGATTTTTGGGCTACACATATGGAATTGATTGACTTATTCAAATCTATTCATGTTCGCTTTTGTTTACAGGACGACAAGTCAATCTTCCCAGGGAAGTGCTACAGGAGAAGCGGGAAAAAGTGGGGGAGGCAGTAGCAAAAAGAAGAAAACGAAAAAAGAGTGGTTACTGTCCAAAAAGTCTAAAAATGATCCAAACGCACCTCCTGTAAATAGGATGCCGTTACCGGAGTTGAGAGATGTTGACAAAATTGAAAAGGCTAAAGCTTTGAGGGAAAATGCCAAAAAAGTTACTTTAGGACCTGATAGACTGCCGTCTATTTGCTTTTACACTGTACTCAATGGGGATAAACAGTAAGTAATTTTTTTAAATAGTGAGGTTAGAAGAGATTTGCTACGTTTTCTACTACATTTGATCATTCTGGATTTATGCACTGTAAAAAACAGCAGTTATCGTTTGTGTTTACACAAGTTATATATTTTTTCCAGAGTAACATGTATCAAATGGAGTGAAGATGGGACGATTATGGCAGTTGGTTTTGCGACAGCTATGATCAAAATCTGGTCCCTGACTCCCGCCAAGCTGAAAAAGTTAAAACCCGCCTCCGAACTGGTTGACATAGATAGGGAGGCAGATGATGTGCTTGTTCGTATGATGGATGATCGCACTGCTGAGCCTACTCGGTGTTTTCGAGGTCATAGTGGTCCTGTATATTCTGTCGACTTTTCTCCTGACAAAAGCTACCTTTTGAGTGCCAGTGAAGATGGATGCATTCGTTTATGGAGCTTGCTCACCTGGACTTGTTTGGTTGTGTACAAAGGTCATTTGTTCCCTGTATGGAAAGCTGCATTTTCTCCCCATGGTGGTTATTATTTCGCGTCTGGGGGTCATGATCGTTCTGCAAGGTAATCCAAACGTTCAAAGTTCTTATTTTTATGATTGATGAGGTTGTGTAGCTTTATGATTTTAAAATTTTTTATTTTAGACTATGGGCCACAGACAACTATCAGCCCCTTCGTGTTTTTGCTGGTCACTACTCCGACGTAACTTGTGTAACGTTTCATCCGAATTCGAATTATGTTGCAACCGGTTCTGGAGACCGAAGCGTCCGCTTATGGGATTGCGTATCCGGATCCTGTGTGAGACTAATGACTGGTCATAAAGGATCAATTCAAGTACTAGTGTTTTCCACAGATGGGAGGTTTTTAGCTTCCTCTGCAACTGATTCCAAAGTGATAGTTTGGGATATGGCAAATGGAGGATTGCTTTCCCTGTTGACACTTCATAAAGAACCAGTGACTACAATTTGTTTTAGTAGAGAAGGGACTGTAATGGCCACGGGCGGGTTAGACGGTTGTGTGCGACTATGGGACTTTGCTAAAATGATTGAAGATGTGATCACAGAAGATTCGGGGGGTGCCAGTATTCCGCCCGATGTGAAGAAAGTTAGTGGAGATAATTTGTTGATTGGAGAGTTTTATACTAAGAGTGCGACAATTTTTTCACTCCATTTTACACGGAGGAATATTTTGTTAGCTTCGGGTCCTTATCATCATGTACAGTGAGTGATAGTATGGGGCAGTGTTCATATAGGATCCTTGTGATATTATAGTGTATGATTTTTATGTTGAAATAAAATGATTTATAGACCAGTGACTAAAAAACTTGCTTTTTATTTTACATGCTATAGAATAATTATGTGTGAAAAAGACTACTAAAATACTCAATACTGTTGGTGAAAATAGTATGGTTTTGTTTCAGGCCTTTGTAAAATTCGTAAAGCCAGATAAAGTTTGTTAGTTAAGATTTCAACTATGCTACTAACTAACGAGTTACATTTTTTAGAGATTGTCAAAAGGACTACGTATTTTAACTTATACTTGTGATAACCAAACCATCTTGAATAGGTACACCAAATGAACTACAATACTAGGATTCTGCGACAAATCTTGGGCAAAATATTTGCAAATGTATGAAATAAGCGGGAAGGGAAAGATTTTTCTCGCATCGCCTACCCCTAAAGATATCAGCTACAAAATTTTTATCCCATCGACCTGAAATACGTTGTTCGCAGTGTGACACACTCAAAAAGACTTGGTCTATATAAAGAGCAAAGTAATACTTTGTAATACTAGTCGAAGGAGTTAAGGAGTTTTGAGGTGCAAAAATTATAAAAGAACAAATATTATCAATAATACATGGTATAGTTTAAAGTCTAATCTGAAGATCCCGAGGAATTACTTCGAGGCGAGTTTAATGACTTTAACGTGATCCCCGTTGTAAGGTTTGGAGTTTTTCCTTCCATCATCTGGAATAGAACAACTATTTACTAACTAACTGAGCAAAATTTAAATGAATTTTTAGTTTTAACTGTAATTTTACATGTCTGTAGTCAACAAAAAGTTCTTTGAACTTGACGAAATCTGTCAAGGTAAAGAGCATCTCGAAAATCTCTCCTTCTAGCAAGGGATTTGGATCGCCAGGATTCCTGTTGTTTGCTTCCTCTGAACGCCGTCTAAATTTATGTACACAATTGCTTATCAAATACTTCATGGTGCAATTGACATTGCACTCAATTTTCTTGATTTTGATTGCTTTAAGTCGGTCAAGTTGCACTTACGTAAGTTCATCCACAAAAGATTCCATATTGAACTCCCCCAGTCCCTTTTTTAGCTGTGTTTCCAACAAATGTGCCATTTCTTGAGAGTAGTCTTTGAAGATTTTAAAATGTTCGTGGTTATGCTCAAGCATTGGTTTCATGTCACCATCACCAACTTCTGTGGGCAAATCCTTTTCATCGAATTTCATCCAGTGTTTGGATAAGTAAAAGTTTTGAAGAGACTGGAATTCTTCCCCTGAGTTTGGTTAAACGTTAAATTATCATATAGTCAAACCGCTAAAGCTAGCTAGTTAGCATGTCATTGAACTGCATGCACGCATATGGTATTGGTTATTGATTATTTTGTTTCTGCTTCTAGAATACTCAATACACGAAATTTTCATAAAAATGCATTTTGAACACGCAAAAAAATATTACAGCAGATTTATGTATACGTACATAGCGAAGTACAAGCGTTAGCGGCATGAATCAACGACCTGCTTTTTAAGCTTTTGTCTAGACAATCCATTTCATTCGAATTTGTATGTAAAATCTCTCCCTTATGGGAATCTTAAAGATTACGAGTTTTAAATGAAAATGCACAAAAAAATATTTCCCAAATATACTAGCAGCAAGCTAGTTCAAAAGCTGCTTCGAAAAATTCTATATTCCACATTTGAATTTTCACTAACCTACAACAATGTCTTCAATAGCCCCAATGATCTTGTCAAAATTCACAGACTCGATTGACGAAGGCTCATCTCCAGCACAAGTCAAATCCTCCATTCCAGCCAACAGATCCAAACTGGCCCCTCCACTGCTGCTCCCCACGCTCATATTATTCCCACTATCGTCATCCATGTCTTCCCCTTTAAAAACACAAAAAAAAAACATTTTTAATGTGCCCATCAATCCGCACCGCACTATTGTCTTTAAACGAAACCAAAGCTAATCTACCATAACTAAACTGTCCTTTTTTACCATTGATGAGTAACATAGGTGTGGACAACTGATGGAGAAAATCCTTTTTATTTTCCCCAACTCGACTTCGTCCATTGTTAATATTTCGACGATTATCGTGGTCAACAGTTAATGATTTTCGCATCATTTTGTCCATTGTACTCACAAGAATTTGAGAACCAAAATGGAGCAAATTTTTTCAAGACATTATTGAAGAAAAGTGGGAATGACTTCTGCCTTCGGGAATACTTTTTGATCGAACGGAGTGGATAACGTTATTCAGTTCATGCGGGACAAGAAAACTGGTGGCAAGTCAAGTCATACCTTCCAAGCAACTGAATGCATGTTCTAATATCGATTTCGGGGGAAACTGGACGCTAACATAAGGCAGTAGTATGGAAAAGTTCCCGTAAAGTTTATAATTAGGTACAGGTACCAATCCGAAGCGTGGTACAAAACTTTCCTGCTTCATGCTACTTTTAAATTTTAATCAAACTAATGAGATATTTAATCAAAATCATTCAGCTATGTGAAAAGTTGTGGTGGGAAAACTAACTAGTTAACTATAAAGTATATATTGATTAAGCGCGTGTAATGTTTGCTAGTTGAGGGCGAGGGAATATTATTCTCCTATTTTAGTTTTACCAAGTAACATGCAATGCCTCCATTGATGATAATGGATTCAGAGAAAATCGATAGGAAAAAACATGCTGTGGAAAAAACGTCAAACAAAATCTCTCGTTTCTATTTCATTTCATAACGTCGTGTCAACAAAAACAAGGTTGTGGCTGGTAACTGCCAATATGAGCTGCCAATTTCAAGTACAATGTCGGCAATATAAAAAAATTTAAGTGGGTGAAAAAATTATGGCTTCTCAGACACGTGGGTATCATCCATAGAAATATATTTCTATGCCTAATTTACAAAATGGCGATACTATAGTGCTAGCGCGACATAATTAGATTATTCTATGGACAGAAAACTTTAGATTAAAAATTGCTATATAGTTTCTGTATACAATTTCCCAAGCAAGTATTTGTTCGCTGAAGACTGCTCTTTATCCTCTTTATAAGGTTCCAAAAGTAAAATTTTCCATAAATGGCCCATATTTGCTCACTGGCCAAATGACTTAATTTCAGTAATGTCAGAGAAATGGCATTTGACATAAATAGAATTTCACTTTCCCTACTTACCTGTAAAATTATTGATAACCAACTCATTCAGAATTCAGGTGGAGCATTTGCCGGACTAAAAGGACTTTTGCATTGCCCTTTTCATTTGCACTCGTATATTTATGCATTATATCCTACCAACGAACAAACTAACTAACCATGCACATAATGCTGGTTGCTGGTAGACAGACAGATGGATATGGGGAAATCAAATCGATTTTGATTCCTACATAAGGCTGCGTACATTTATTATTTCCCTCATAATGAATTCATTTGGAGCCATAGGTGGAAATAAATAGTGCATGCAAGCACTTTTGGCATAGATCGTAAATCTTTGGGTCGGGTGTAGTATAAAAAAACTCACCACACCGCCACACCAGAAGAGATTATTGATAAGCTGCACTATGTGATTTTTTTCTGCTAAAATCGTGTATACAGTACACAGTAATATCTTCTACTGAGAACCATGCAAACACTTTTTGGCTCATAGTTAGCATTATTAGTTATAGTTATAGTTAAAATGCGGTATGCATGATGCATGCATGATTTTTAGAGCTCACCAACTTTTCTATCCACTTGAGTACAGGGATTACTCATGCACGAGCTAATGGCGGTTAGATCCGGTGTGTCCACTTGGATTAATTTGGCTACCCAGTCACAAGGCAAATGAGATAAATGGGTAATCGCTCCAAAGTCAATGAATTCATTTGGAAAGTTTTTCATGCAAGCTCTATCGATTATATTTTCACCTTCCCGGAATGGTGGTTGCTCTATTCGGCCATGACAACAGTAATAAATTACTATATTTTAGGCACAAAAGAGAGAAATCCTTGATGTTTTAAATACAGGATTTATTTTCCAACACAGAACAAGAAACTTTACACTACCATAAAAATTCTATAAATTCATATTCGATCTCAAACTAAGAAAAATGCAATTGTTGCACCTAGCATTGTGCATCTAGCCTTGCATTGCGCATCCAGTATTATATTTGATAAACCGGATTCGTTCACAAGAATTCCTTCAAATCATAGAAAACTAGAATGAAAAAGCAATGACAAACATTTAAAAACTCAAACTTTTCTAGCATTTAGTATGTACAACTTCTTTTCTGCTGGGTCCTTCCTCCGTTGAAGGAGCAGCTTCCGTCGCTACCTGAAAAATCGTTGGACACAAAAAAAAATCAGATTGGGAACTAGCACAAAAGAATGTTACATGAGCATGCGATGAAGATGAAAAATACATCAAACTAATCTATAAAAAATTTTAAGTGTTAATTACCAAATCGTGGTTATCTTCAACTCAAATCACAGTTTTAAAATCAACGACGGATACGTGCGTCTGAGTCAAACTAATACAAAAATGCATGAATGAATCAATTATATTAGTTAGTCACATGTCACACAACAAAAAACGTAAAAGTGCGATTCAATCCACACCAGATGATTAATATTTACATACTCATATCCCCCTCAATTCCCATCCCATTCGGAAGCAAGATTATTGTACGTGCCATAGCAAAAAAAGACAATATCTACATCCTCACATAAAAACGGCGAGTCTGAACTAACCAACCAAGCCAAATTAGCCAAACCTAATAAAAATGTCGAACTAACTAACTACTAAACTTGCCTTTACTGCGGGTTCGCAAAATTTTGATCTTTTTTCCCCATTAAAATGTGACGAAGCAATGAACTTGAAGTTTTAAAATGATTCACATCTTTCATAGAAATGGAAATAGAAGTGGACTCATTTCCCCTCACCTTTACTTCACGAGTTGGAATTCCTGATAAAATGTGTATGTACAGACAGTTGGATAGAGGATTAGAAATACCACGGGATTATGGAACAGTATCTGTACTATATACGACAGAATTTGCCAAGCAATGGCAAAAATTAAATACCATTTCATATCCCACAAAAATATTTTCACATTGAATTTAATGACAATTTTAATGAATTTTTAAATTTAAAATAGAAATTTTCGATCTACAATACCTCTTATGAGAACTTATCAGCTCATGAGGCAGTAAGAACGAGTTTTTTAAATAGTATTTTTAGACCTTTTAAAAATATGAATTTAGACGATTGAACTACAGTTTTGATTGTTGAAAACAGTCACAGAACATTGATGGCATTTTTACAGCGTTAAAATAGTATCAATGAGTATAAAATTTATAGTTTATTATTAGGACCTATTGAAAAATTAGTTCAGTTTTCAATGTTGAATTCTTATGCTGAGTGAAAGCTTGTCTCTACTTGGGAGAAAACATAGTTAGTTTGTTCATCAGTTTTTACGAATTTCAAGGCCACCCCTTAAGAAACAAGCATTTTAGAGAGTGAGAGACAGCAAGAGACAACCATGAGAAAAAGTAAAAGTGTTCGGCATAATATTGCGCCATCTAAATATCCGTTTCTGAACGAAACCCAAAGTACGCGACGGAAGAGATATATCGATATAGGACTAATATGACTTGTCAATGAAAAAAAAAACTGGAAAAAGTTACGGCATGGTTGCAGTATCGCAGTACAATACATGATGAAAGCAAATGTTTCTCACCGTTCAGAAATGCCCGCTTAGCCTTCTTTTCCATTTTTTTCACCAAATTTTTCTGTTTACGTCTCCACTGATCTCTCTTAGTGTCATCGCTGTCAGATTCTCCGTATATGACTATAACGTTCTCCTGTTTCTTTACGACCTCTCTTTCACTTGCATAAGGTATAGGAATGAGGTATTTTTCATTTTCTTTGTCAGTTTCTTCCTCTTCGGATTCGTCGATTAAATTAAAAGAAGTCTTGTTCATTCCATTCACAACATCTTCTTGATCATCAGAAATGTGAACTTCTCTTTCATCTGATTTTGAAGGTTTTGATGACACAGCTTTAGTACTTGTAAAGGGGACCTTCCGTTCCTCCTCCTGTAAAAAATACAAAAAATACCTTGCCTTGCAAAAATAACAATGCACAGCTAGCCGTGTTTTAAACAATACGCTATTACTCCTTCAATTTATTAAAATATTTATTTGCTTCAAAATTATACATTTTGAAAGCTTACATGCGACTTCAAAGCAGTAGACTCGTAAGAAATTTTTTTTAGCGCTTCGGTATCTGCATCCTTTTTTTTATTTGCGTGTCTTTCTTTCATTAGCCCCACCAGTTTTTTCAGCTTGAGATCAGAAGTCACGTGAACCTCTTCCTTTTCGATTTCTTGTGTTTCCTGCTCTTTATTTTCTTTTGCCAGTCTAGCATCCTTCGCTTTTTGAGCCCGTTTAAAAAAATCAAGACAGTCCGAATGGTTTTTAAACGCAATTTTGAGCTCATTTAAAGCTACATCGAACTGGTCATTTAATTCCTCCGTCAGTTTTCCTTCGGACATTATTTCCAGGACTGCATTGAGCCGTCGATGCTTATCATAAAGTACTTCTTCATATTTGCTGATTTCGAAAGGGTTGATTATGTCTTTACCACACGGTATAGCGTACCTTTGCATAGGTGCCGACGGATCGGTCCTAAATGCAATCTCAGTGATCTCATCTTCATGAATTTTTATCTCCCACATATTGGGTTCTTTTTCAACTTCGGTAATTTCTTGAGTGTCGGTGGACAACTTTTTATCGCCGGTTGTTGATGTGACTATTTTTTGGCTGCTTGCATTCGAGTCAAATGACAATTTTTTAATAGGCTGTAAATTTTTGGGCTGTGCAGGATTTTCATATTCTGTCCGCAAATTAAGCTCCTCAGAATTATTTTCGGTCTTTAATGCACCGGGGTTATTTTGTGCAATAGCAATTTCAGGTGGCGGATTATGAATATCAGCTTGAGTGTCACTTAGCTGATTACTCCAATGCGGGTAATGTTGTTGGAAAGCTTGTACCTCTATTTGCAAGTTCATCAATGCTTGAGCATTGGCCGCGGCTTGCTGTTGCTGCATCAAACGATATTCAGTCATTGGACCAGTCCAATATTGATTGCAAAAATTTGAAGCCGGTGGCTGTGAATAGTTCAATTGCGGTGGTAATGGTAACAGAGGTGGAATAGTGCTACTGGGTTGCTGAAATTGGGAGTAATAACCATAACCATATGGCTCTATGGGCACTGCCATCAAGGATTGGGGCTGTCGCCACTGCTGATTCGAAAAGTAGCTACCATGACCATATGGGATGGGTGGGATTGCAACGGAGCTTTGTGCGGACGGTAATCTTCGGTCTCGCAAGTAAAAGTCATTAAGTAGATTTTCAGGCTAATTATAAAAAAGTAGACTATATGAATTACAATATTACAATATTAAAAAGATTACAAAGGTTATGAAGTTCAAAAAGATTTAAGCTTATACTTTAGCAGCCACCGTGTCTTCGAAATAGGGTTTGTTAAAAATAGATATGTGCTTGTCTTCTTTTTGGTTCTCTACGAATTCCCGTATGTGACCCATGGAATCGTCAATTTTCCCTCGGTTCGCCTAAAAATTAAAGTCGAAATTGAAATAAAATGTAGCATACATAAATTATACTATTAGTTACAAATGGAACAAGGCAGAGCAGAAAGATATTTATTTTACTAACAAAGAGGTAGATCTCGTTTTCACTTCCCAGAAATTGCTTTGCCATCCTCCGCCTACGAACCAGCAAAACATCTCGGCATTCGTATAAAAACTCTCCCGCATGTTTGAAGCCCATTTGCTGATACGGTATACGCTTTCCCAAAAGGTCCTCGATTTCCTCTACAAGCAGCAATGAAACAAAAAGAACAATTAGTTAACCTTCACAACTCACAACACAAAACTGGCAAAATAACATACTATACAATATTTCATTGAAACCTACTTATAAGTCTCCTAGGAAGGGTACCCTCGCTTTTTACAGTTAGAAAATTCTGTATTTCTTTCTTCCATTGATCGATTGACTGTTGCTTCTCGGAGATCTCGACTTCGACTGGCATTTTGAACAACCAAGACACCAGCCTAGATGACGACAGCTATATAAAAGGATTCTTAAACAAAACAGTCCTACAAACAGTTTACAGGAGGATATAGAAGACACAAATAGTAATTCTTAACATCAGCTGCTGGATTTGACCACGACAAAAAGAGCACTGGAAGTGGAAAAATGGTTTGATGTCAAGTGGATAATGATGAACAACGAAGAAGAAACAAAAGAGTTCACAAACCCACAGTCCACAGCACACACACAAGTCGTCCAACAACATAAACGTCAAGATATTTAAAAAACTTTTAATTACAGAAACACCTTCCCGATTGATTTCTGTTCGTTTCAGTTTTATATCAAACGGCGTTTTCCTAATTCTTTATCTTAAGAGAAGGGACCGAACAAGATGAGTCAAAGTCAAAGAACAGTGTACTGTGGAATTTGAATGATGTCGCTTCGGTGCCGCATTCAGAAATTCTTTAGATTCCTTGTGAAACTGTCCAGTAAAGCTGTCTATAGTCTATAGCAATGATTGTGTATTTTCAGTATTACTGATGTATGGCCAGTATGGCGAGTTGGCGATGGCGAGTACCACTAACACAAAATCAAAATGCACTTGACTTGGGTTATAAAATCTGTAAATAAAATGTGCATTTTTGTATTTGGTTGATCGATACAAACAACACAAATCAGCAAGAGAGACGTAATCTAATAATCAATCATTGATTCAAAACATTGAAATTCAATGTTAATAAACCTCAGCAAG
>Ga0210040_10007315_pt1 | contig 13433 bp, 11 predicted proteins | sample CryGeyCG12114_NA_FD_185462 | JGI IMG/M metagenome (GOLD analysis project Ga0210040, IMG submission 185462) | Groundwater microbial communities from aquifer - Crystal Geyser CG19_WC_8/21/14_NA (SPAdes) (version 2) | ecosystem: Environmental > Aquatic > Deep subsurface > Groundwater | place: USA... | reverse complement strand
AATTAGGAGTAGATGTTGTTTTAGAATCTACCGGCCGGTTTGTGGATGAAAAAGGTGCGGGCGGACACTTGGAAGCCGGTGCCAAAAAAGTAGTTATATCGGCTCCGGCCAAAGGAAATATTCCTACTGTAGTATTAGGTGTAAATGAAAGTATCCTTACGGGTGACGAAACTATTCTTTCGAATGCTTCTTGTACCACTAACTGCTTGGCCCCCATGGCTAAAGTGTTAGACGATGCTTTTGGCATTGAAAAAGGTTATATTACTACGGTTCACGCGTATACTTCCGATCAAAATCTGCATGATGCCCCGCACAGCGATCTAAGAAGAGCGCGGGCGGCAGCTTTAAATATTGTGCCTACTTCTACCGGTGCTGCCAAAGCAGTAGGTTTAGTGTTGCCTCACTTAAATGGCAAACTAGACGGTATCGCCATGCGGGTTCCGGTACCAACCGGTTCATTAACCGATTTAACGGCTGTTTTAAAAAGGCCAGCTACGAAGGCTGAAATCAACGCCGCCTTTAAAGCAGCTGCCGAAGGCGAGTTTAAAGGTATCTTGCAATATACTGACGAACCAATTGTTTCAGTAGATATTGTAGGTAATAGACATTCTTGTATTTTTGATTCAGCTTTAACCTCAGCTAGCGAAACCTTAATTAAAGTAGTAGGCTGGTACGATAACGAATCTGGCTACTCAGCCCGGGCCGCCGATTTAATGGAAAGAATTGGTTAATATTCAATTTATATCATTTAGTAAGAAACAGCCCATCTTGTATGGGCTGTTTTATTATAATCCAATCTGGTAAATTGCTTTTAAATGAAAGAAGTAAGGCAACTCCGCATCTTGTTTATCATAAATCCCACATCCGGTAGTTCGGTTGGCCGGGTAGATGTGGAGGCGCTTCTGCACCAGTTACTAGATAAAAGCTCGTTTCAGTACAAAATTGTTATAACTGAATATGCCGGTCACGCTACCGAACTAGCCCAACAAGCGGCGGCAGCTAAATACGCCATTGTTTGTGCCGTGGGCGGCGATGGTACGGTAAACGAAGTAGCTCGGGGCTTGGTTTTTACTGATACCGCTCTGGCCATCTTGCCGCGCGGTTCCGGCAATGGTTTGGCCCGGCATTTAGGCATTCCGCTCCAGATTCCGCAAGCAATTGCTATTTTAAATCAGCATTATCTATCCAAAATTGATTCCTGCACCATTAATAACCATCCTTTTTTCTGCACTGCCGGTATTGGTTTCGATGCGCAGGTAAGTTCGGTATTTGCTTCCAGTTTAAAGCGAGGCTTAAAAACGTATGTGCAGTTGATTTTACAGGAATTTCTGAAATTCAAATCCAAACCTATTACTTTAAAATTTAACCAACAACACGTAGAGACTACTTGTTTTGTATTAGCTTTTGCCAATGCCTCCCAATACGGCAACAATGCCTACATAGCCCCCATGGCCGATATTCGGGATGGCTTGCTGGATATCTGTCTTATTCAACACCTAAACTTCCGGAAAGCTTTAAGCATCAGCTACGGTCTGTTATCGAAACAAATTGCTACTTCTCCCGATGCGCAATATTTCCAAACTGCTTCCGTCTTGGTGCAAAGTTCTGAAGTGTTTAAATTTCATGCGGATGGCGAATATATGGGCGAAGCCACTACGTTTGCCGTAGAAATTTCCCCATCTTCGTTGCAGGTAATTATCCCGGAAAGTAAAGTATAAAACATTTACATTAGGCCTTACGATAAAAATACGCGAGTAAAATTAAATAACCTAAAATTGAGCGATGCGCGATAAGAACAAAAAAGATAGAGATGGAGTGGTTTTTTCTACCAATCCCGACTTTGAATATAAATATGAGGCGGAAGAACAAGCCACTACCCTCCCCTCTCAACAACAGAACCTAAAAGTAATGCTGGATAAAAAAGCCCGGGGTGGTAAACAGGTTACGCTGGTAACTGGTTTTGTAGGAGCCGAAGAAGACCTGAAAGAATTGGGAAAACTTATCAAAAATAAATGTGGCGTGGGCGGATCAATAAAAGATAACGAAATTATAATTCAAGGCGATTTCCGGGATAAAATTTTGCAAATTTTAACGGCCGCAAACTACAAAGCAAAAAAAGCAGGTGGGTGATGGATAGTTAAAAGTTTAACGTCGAAAATTTTAAGTTAATTTTATAAATGGCTCAGCTGCTTAATGAAAATAATAACAATTTCCAGATTCAATTTCCTTTAAGCTCTTCTCCTTATTAAGAACCTGTTTAGGATTTTAAATTTTTAATTCCCCCTTTGAAGGGGGTAGGGGGATGTTAAAAGATGAATGATATTTTTCATTTCAACGGATTTACACCCCTATAATCCCCTCAAGGGGATAGTTTAGGTAGCCTTTCCCAAAATCTTAAACAACTTCTGAATATAATTATAATTATTTATAACCGTCTTAAAGCTTTCTCCAAATCAGCTGGCGTATCAATGCCAAAATTTTCGTACGTGGTTAAGGCAGTTCTTATTTTAAAGCCATTCTCCAGCCACCGTAATTGTTCTAAAGATTCCGCTACTTCTAAACTCGAAGGCGGCAATTGGGTGATTTGCTCCAAAATATCGGTCCGGTAACCATAAATACCAATATGTTTATAATAACGGTGCTGCTCCAGCCAATTGTCGGGAGGTAAACCCCGGTAAAAAGGAATGGGGTGCCGGCTGAAATAAATGGCCTGTTCCTGGTTATTCTTTATTACTTTGGGAATATTGGGGTTTAATAATTCCTCCTCCGATTGAATTAGTTTAATTAAGGTAGCAAGTTGGGTTAACGGATTAGTAAAACATTCTAGCACCTGGTTTATTTGTTCAGGCTGAATAAAAGGTTCATCGCCCTGAATATTTATAACGCAATCGGCTGGTACATTATAGGTACAATAAGCTTCAAAGCAACGATCTGTTCCACTTTGGTGCGCCGTATCCGTCAGGACTACATTCCCCCCAAAACCTTCCACCGCCGCCCGGATACGTTCATCATCCGTAGCCACTACCACTTGCTGCAGCTTTGATTTACTAGCTTGTTCATAAACCCGTTGAATCATGGTTTTGCCTCCGATATCCACCAGAGGCTTACCAGGAAAACGGGTAGAAGCAAAACGGGCCGGAATAATGCCGATGCTGTTCATTTCTTATCTCTTATTAATACATGAAATCTTAGTAACCACTCTTTTAATTTGTCATAATTAAGTGATCAATTTATTCTTAAAATAAAATTTCAGGTTGCTTAACGCTGGGAGTGTAATCCGGTACGTCGCAAAAGTGCTTGGGGAGAAGGTTCTTTTCCCCGAAATCGTTTGTATAACTGCATGGGATGTTCGCTGCCGCCCGCCGATAAAATATGTTTCCGAAATAAATCAGCAGTTCCCCGGTGAAATATACCTTGTTCCTGAAAAAATTCGAAAGCATCCGCATCCAGTACTTCTGCCCATTTATAACTGTAATATCCCGCCGAATAACCTCCTTGAAATATATGGGAAAAAGAACAACTGGTATTGGTTCCAGGCATAGAAGGTAACAACTCGGTTTCTCTTAGAACAGAGTTCTCAAACTCAGCGCAACTATTTATAGTATCCGGATTAGTAGTATGCCATTTTAAATCCAGGCTAGCCAAACCTATTTGCCGGATGGTGGCGTAACCCGCCATGAAATTGGCACTGTCTTTAATCTTTTGTACTAAAGCGGCGGGCATGCGTTCACCAGTTTCATAATGATACGCAAATAAATCCAGGCATTCCTTTTCGTAAGTCCAGTTTTCCATAATCTGGGAAGGCAATTCCACAAAATCCCAGTAAACGTTAGTGCCGGTTAAACTACCGTAAGTACCTTTGGCTAACAAACCGTGCAAGGCGTGGCCAAACTCGTGGAAAAACGTTTTTACTTCGTTAAAAGTAAGTAAAGAAGGTTTTGATTCGAGTGGTTTTGTAAAGTTGCAAACAATAGCAATGTGCGGGCGTTGCTCCTGGTTATCTATTACTTGCTGCCCCCGGAAAGAGGTCATCCAGGCTCCATTACGTTTACCTGGCCGCGGAAAAAAATCGGTGTATAAAATACCAACGTGAGTGCCATCTTCTTCCTCCACTTCAAACACTTTTACATCGGCGTGATACGTATCAATAGTCGTGTTTTCTTTGAATACCAAGCCGTACAAACGACTGGCAGCTTCAAACACGCCTTTTATAACGTTATCGAGTTTAAAAAAAGGTTTTAGTACTTCATCATCAATCGTATACTTTTCTTTCTTTAATTTTTCGGAATAAAAGAGTAAATCCCAGCGCGCAAGCTCGGCCGGGCCGTTATGGGCTTGGGCATAAGCGGCTATTTCTTCCAATTCCTGTGCGGCTACAGGTTTGGCATGTTGCAACAGGTCAATTAAAAACGTATTTACTTTTTCCGGCGATTCCGCCATTCGCTCCTGCAGTACAAAATCCGCGTGCGACTTAAATCCTAATAAATTTGCCCGATCGTACCGGAGTTTAACTATTTGCAGTAAAATATTTTCGTTGTTGTTTTCATTGGCTTTGAAAGCGCGCGAGGCAAAAGCTTTAAACAATTCTTCCCGTAAATTCCTGTTTTCGGCGTAGGTCATAAAAGGAATATAACTGGGTGCTTGCAGGGTAAAAACCCAACTTTCTTGTTTCCCATTTTCCTGGGCAGTAAGTGCCGCCGCCTTTTTTACACTTTCGGGCAAACCGGCCAAATCTTCTTCCCAGGTTATTTCTAATTTATAATCATTCGTTTCACTCAGTACGTGTTCGCCATATTCTAACGATAATTGCGATAAAGAACTATCAATGCTGCGTAACCGGCTTTTAGCGTCTTCATTTAAATTAGCCCCGTTGCGAACAAAACTTTTGTAGGTATTTTGGAGCAGGGTTTGTTGTTCGGTAGTTAAGTTTAATGCCGGTCGATGATTATAAACGTGTTTAATCCGCGCAAAAAGTTTCTCATCCAGAATAATATCGTTGGAAAAAGCAGATAATAATGGAGAGATGACTTTTGCAATTCGTTGTATTTCGGGGTTGGTTTCGGCGGCATTCAGATTGAAGAATATACTGGAAATCCGATTAACTAATTCCCCACTTCTTTCCAGGGCTTCAATGGTATTTTCGAAGGTGGGAAGTGCCGTTTGAGTGGTAATTTTTTCAATTTCTTCCTTCCCAATTTTTATACCCGTCTCAATAGCCGGAATAAAATCTTCCGCATGTATTTTATGAAAAGGAACCGTACCAAAAGGGGTATTAAATTCCTGTAAAAGTATATTCATTAATCTATTATAAAGCTGCGAACATTCTCTATCAAAGGTAATAAACATTTTGTTAGTTTAACCAAATGTTAATATTCAGAATACAAATCTTAGTATTTCTACTTATAATTTATCCGGCAACACATCTATATTTTGCCTTATTTCTACATTTTGATTGATAAATTCTGATAACTGCCTATACATTTAATAATTAATTTTTTATTGAAAATTTAATTCGGTTATTCAAAATCACACGGAGCGAAACTAGTTTTAATGTCCGAAACAAATAGTATCAGTTTACCCAAATTAACCAAATCATTTTTTTAAACTAATCCTAACTAATATTTCAAGAGATAAATTAACCAGCTTCAATAATGATAGGAAATCATTCGTATAAATTATAATATAACAACATAAATTTAAATTTTTCGTTCAAGCTAAGCAAATATTAGTATTAACATATATTTTAAAAATTATTTTTAAGATTCTTATGAAAATTTAGATTAATTCTATTTAATATATATATTTGAATATTATTTCATTGTTAAAGTAAATGTTATTATTTAAACAATGCATTTAATTTCTGCCTAAGTTCTGATTAAACAAAATTAGGAATGCAAGCTGTATACAAATAAATACCGAACAAGTACCTATAATACCATATTACCTGTTGTATATAATTATTTAAACTATTGGTTATAAAGGCCGTTAAATCTATAAACCTTTTATAAACAAATATTTACTTTATAATTCCACGATATGAAAAAATTATTACTCGCTCTTTTTTGCTCCTTTTTCCTCATCGGTTCAGCCTGTGCGCAAGAAGTTTCTTCTTCCACCGAAAAAAGAGTTAGCCTTTTAACCCGGGTTATGGCAACCGAACTTGGTTTAAACGAATCGGAATTTTTGCGCTTAAAAGCGATGAACCGGGAACGGATTGTGAAAGCCGATGAAATTGCTGAATTTTACAACGACAACCAGGAAATATTAGCTAAGAAAATAAATGAATTAGAACTTAGCTTCGATAAAAAATTTACCGCCATGTTAAACCCGAGCCAATTAGCAGCTTACTCACAATATAAACATCGGCCTAATTCCCAGATAGCTTTATCCAGCGAAAACAAAGCTACTACCAGCAAAACAGAACCTAGTATCAAATAGATTCTCCCGAATAAGGCATAAAAAAAGGCAGTGTAGTATACTGCCTTTTTTTATGCCTTAAAATTTATGTTAATTCGTAAATTGACCAAACTTTCAGATTGGCCTACTTGTTAGTACTACTTTATAGGTATTGAATTAAGCATTTGTTTCCCTGGCTTTAAGTTAATTTAACTAGATTTATTCCCTCCGGGTGAGAATGCATTCGGCAGACCTCTATCCTACTATATCCTAAACAGTTTACTTTTGCGTTTAATAAATGGGATTACTATTTTACTCTTTACTTAATTAAAATTGCTAATTATGAAGCTATCGAAAATATATTCTTTTAAAGAGATGAACTCCTACCAATACATTGCGGCGGTAGGTTTAGTCATGACGCTAGCGGCAAATATTATTCTGCTTTATTTACAGAAAGACATCCAAACATTTTGGGCGCTTTACGCCTGCTGGACTATTTTATTTATAATTGGCACCATTGTAAATTTTAACAGCAAACCCGATGAAGATCATCACCACTATCATTAACTCACCGCAATGAATCATCAAAACGATAGTTTTGCGATTGGATATAACTACCAGGATCAGACAGATTTTATTCAGAAAAGTGGCCTTACTTTATTTGCTATTGGCTTGTTTGGCTCCTTGTTGCCCGCTTTCTGGATCCATCCGGCGAGTCCTGCTTTTCTAGCCGGTAGTGTAGGGCTCGGAATTGTAGGTTTACTAATTTATTTCTTCCGGACGTACCAGAAAAGTCCGGCGGGAGTCCGGAATAGTGGTATTTGGCTACGGAGTTCTACTTCTCGCGGTAATATTGCCTGGGTAACGGCCGTTTTTTTAACGGCTTTCTATATTATTCTCTACTGGTTTTCCTGGCTATTTACCGGACTCATTCGCGCCATCGATCCGCTAAGCCAATTACTGCGCTCCAAACAGGCCGACCAATGGTTTCTGTACGGCACTTTTTACACGCTGGCAATTTTGGTAATGGGTTACCGCGCGTTACGGAAATACCGCCACAGCCGCTACCAAGTTATCCGGACCATTTCGGTCATGTTTTTTCAATTGGGTTTTGCATATTTACTACCCTACGTTTTACAAACCCTCAACGAACCGGAATTTTATTTTTCTTACTTCTGGCCGCTTAAATACGATTACCTATTTCCCGGAACCGTGCAAACTTTAGTACAAGAGCCGGGTGCATTGGGCGTATTCATGGTTTTCTGGACCGCTACTATTTCTTTTATTGGCGTACCCGTACTTACTTATTTTTTTGGTAAACGCTGGTATTGTAGTTGGGTGTGTGGTTGCGGCGGCCTGGCCGAAACCGCCGGAGACTCTTACCGCCAGTTATCCGATAAATCGCGTAAGGCCTGGCGCTGGGAAGTAGCTATTATTTATCCTATTCTGGGTTTTATTATTATTACTACCCTTCTTTTGTGGGTAAATTCTTATTTGCAAGGTGGGTTGTTAGGACAGCTTTCGAATGGCTTTGCCCAAACTTACGGTTTTTTTATTGGGGCTATTTTTTCCGGCGTTATTGGGGTGGGTTTTTATCCTATAATGGGCTCGCGGGTATGGTGCCGGTTCGGTTGCCCCATGGCGGCTTACCTGGGTTTACTCCAAAAGCATTTCTCGCGGTTCCGCATTACTACGAACGGTGGTCAATGTATTTCGTGCGGCAACTGCTCCACGTATTGCGAAATGGGAATTGATGTACGATGGTATGCGCAGCAAGGTCAGCCTATTATCCGGGCGGCTTGCGTGGGTTGTGGTATGTGTGCTACCGTTTGTCCGCGGGGCGTGTTAAACCTGGAAAACAAACCAATGGCCGGACGTTATACGCCTACTAATTTAATCTCCCCGGAAAATGTTAACATATTAAATTAACTTACCCCTTGGTCAGAATTATCCTACTGAATTCTATTTAAGAAAATTGGATAAAGCTTGGTGAAATGCCGCCGTCGCCTCCAAATGCGGAATATGCCCCACGTTAGGTAATTCAATCAGTTTCGCATTGGGAATAGCTGTGGCAGTGTTCTTACCTAAAGCCGGATATTGGCCGGCTCGCGCCAGAATTTTGGCATCTTTAATTAAACCTTTTCCAACCACCGTCCGATCGGCCTGCCCAATAATGAGCAGAGTAGGCACTTGAACGTTCGGAAATTCGTGCACCACCGGTTGTTGGTAAATCATGTCGTACGTTTGGGCTGATGCCAACGCTACTTTCAAATAATCCGGACTTCTGGTTTGGGCGCCGGGTACCTGTACCCATTCGTCATAAGCTGGTTGCCACTTGGTATAATAACTCTGGTGATATTTCCGGACAGATTCTTCGGTAGTTTTTAATTCGGTGGCATACGCCTGATCTAAGGACTGAAACGGTACCAGTTGCCGGTAATCTTCCAGACCAATCGGGTTTTCCAGGATAAGCTTCTGCGTGAATTCGGGGTACATTAAAGCAAAACGCGTAGCTAACATGCCGCCCATTGAATGGCCAACTACGTTTACCTTTTTTACTCCCAGCGTATCGAGTAGTTTTTTGGTATTGGCGGCTAGTTGATGAAAACTGTAATGCAGCGAAGGCTTATCAGACTTTCCAAACCCAACCTGGTCCGGCACAATAACCCGGAAACCATTTTGCGCCAGATAGCTAATCGTATTTTTCCAGTAAGCGCCAAAGAAGTTTTTTCCGTGTAGTAAAACTACTACCGGCGCATTAGCCGCTTTATTGGCTGCGGGCACATCCATATAAACCATTTTTAACGGTTGGTTCTCTAACTTTAAACCGAAGTATTTAACCGGAAAAGGATATTGATATTGACTTAACGTTCCATCGTAAGTAGTAATTGGAGCGGCAGTTTTAGTTTGGGCCGAAACGATTATGCCGGTTAAAGAAAATAAAAGCAAAAGAAAGCTGCCAAAAATCTTATTTATCATCATTCAGTAGTATTCATATATCTTTGTCTATACCAGAAAACAGGCAGCAAGGTTAAGGCAGCATAAATATCCTGCTTTGGCAGTTTAAAATTAATGGCGCAGGTTAAAACAGCCCGTATTAAAACTAAATTGCATTTTAAGTGTTCTAAATCTGTTTTTACTCCGGAAAATGCATTATCAGAAACTGCCAACTAATAACACCAAGTTAATCAAATTCAGGGTAAAGATTTACGCTAAAACACTTCTCATGCAGAACATTAATGTTATTATCCCTGCTTACAATGAAGAAAAATCCATTGCCCAAGTAATTGCCGCTATCCCATCGGGATTGGTTTCGGATATAATTGTAGTGGATAATAACTCCGGAGATAATACCTATACTGAAGCAAAAAAAGCAGGCGCCACGGTTTTAAAAGAACCCCGGCAAGGTTACGGACAAGCCTGCCTAACGGGCATTAATTATGCAATCAGCAAAACGGAACTCCTTAAACCGGCTATTGTGGTTTTTCTCGATGGCGATTATTCCGACTATCCGGAAGAAATGCTTCAACTGGTACAACCCATTCTGGATAACAAAGCCGATTTGGTAATTGGTTCGCGGGCTTTGGGTCAGCGGGAAAAAGGAGCCATGCTGCCCCAGCAAGTATTTGGCAATTGGTTGGCTACTTCCCTGCTGCGGCTTTTTTACGGCGTACGTTTTACTGATTTAGGCCCATTCCGGGCTATCCGGACAGAAAGTTTAATGGCGCTAAATATGGCCGACCGCACGTACGGCTGGACAGTAGAAATGCAACTCAAAGCCGCCAAGTTAAATTTACGCTGCACTGAAATACCGGTTTCTTACCGGAAAAGAATTGGTATTTCTAAGATTTCAGGAACTGTAAAAGGAAGTCTTCTAGCCGGTTACAAAATTATTCTTACTATATTCCGGTACTTATAAGGTGTAAAACAGCAGTACTGTTGCTTCAACTAAAATCTAATCTATAATTAAACAAAAGAACAAAGCCAAAAACTTAAACAAAAGGTCAAGCTTGGCTAAATAAAACAAATCATTCTTTCATTAAACTAAAGAATAAATATACCGATCTTTGATTTGGCAGATAGAAAGAAAAAGCACTAGAAAAGCTCCCACATGAACATGAACTTCTTTCCTAGTCTCTTAATAGATATTTTTCGTTCTGTTTAATTAATGGACGTGTTAGCTGGTTTGCAAATAGCGGTTTGGGTAATTTATGGTTTGTGCTTGGCTTTTATATTTTGCTACAGCTTGGTACAATTGCAGCTAACGGGTTTGTATCTACTGGCCCAAAGAAAATCCCGCCATTCTACAACTTCATTGCCCGACCCCCCGGATTTGCCAACGGTTACGGTACAACTACCTATTTATAACGAGATTTATGTAGCCGCACGCGTCATTGATGCTATAATGGCCTTCGATTATCCAGCAGATAAATTACAGGTCCAGGTTCTCGACGACTCTACTGATGAAACAAAAAAAATAACCGCTGCCAAAGTTAGTTATTACCGCAGCTTAGGCCGAGATATTCATTTCCTGCATCGCACCAATCGGTCGGGTTACAAAGCTGGCGCTTTGCAGGCGGCTCTACCGGGAGCTACCGGTACTTTTATTTCTATTTTTGATGCTGACTTTCTGCCGCCAACAGATTTTTTAAAGAAAGTTATACCGGCTTTCGATGCGCCGGAAATTGGCGTGGTCCAAACCCGGTGGGGGCACCTGAACCGCAACTACTCGCTTCTTACCCAGTTGCAAGCTTTTGCCCTGGATGCCCATTTTACCATAGAGCAAACTGGTCGTAATAGCGGCCATCATTTCATAAATTTTAACGGCACCGCGGGGGTTTGGCGTCAGGCTTGTATTTGGGATGCCGGCGGCTGGCAACCCGATACCCTCACCGAAGATCTAGACTTAAGCTACCGGGCTCAGTTGCGGAACTGGAAATTTAAATACCTCGAACACCTAGAGGCTCCCGCCGAATTACCCGCGGCTATGCCAGCCTTGAAATCACAGCAATTTCGCTGGACAAAAGGAGCCGCCGAAACCGCCCGCAAAAACCTGGGGAAACTGCTAGGTTCTCAGCACACAATCGGCACGAAACTAAACGGGTTGTTTCATTTACTTAACAGTAGTATTTTTATTTGTGTGCTGCTATCCGCAATTCTTAGTCTGCCGGTTTTAATCATGAACCATCACTATAACAGCAGCTGGAGCAGCTTTTTACAATTTAAGGCTCTGTTTATCATTAGCCTTTTGGGACTTCTGTCTTTTTATGGCGTGGCGTACTGGCATATACCCGAAACGCAAAACCGATCTATTGGAAATTTTCTTTTTAACTTTTTTATGTTTCTCTGCCTCACCATGGGGCTTTCGCTGCACAACAGCATTGCCGTGGCCGAAGGTTACCTGGGCATTAAAACGCCCTTTATCCGCACGCCTAAATATAATCTCCGAAGTAGTCAAGACACCTGGCAAACATCTCTTTATACTATTAAAAATATTTCTTTACTTACTTATGTAGAAGGATTTCTGTGTTTTTACTTTTTAGTTGGGGTTTATTTAGCTTTTAAATGGCACCATTACAGCATGTTGCCCTTGCATTTTATGCTCAGCATTGGCTTTGGCACCATCGCGTATTTTTCTATAAAGCACAGCCGGTAACATGCACGGCCAAACTATTTACCGGATATATGCACCTGCTTTTGTATCTGGTTTGCTGTATACTTTTTTAGCATACTTTACTCCCCGCACCCAGTTCTGGCAATTGCTTTTCTTGGTAAGTAGCTGTTTTGGTTTATATGTATTTTTGTGTCGCCAACCGCTAGACTTTAGAACGGGTTTAGGAATAGCAATTTTTCTGCGGTTAATTTTTACCTGGGCAATCCCGGTTTTATCCGATGATTACTTCCGCTTTTTTTGGGATGGCACCTTATGGCTGCAAGGCGAAAATCCTTTTTTGCAGCTTCCCTCCTATTACTTGGAAAAAGGGCATCGGGTAAATGGGTTAACCCAAACTTTATACCATAAACTAAATTCCCCGCATTATTATTCAGTTTATCCCCCGGCTTGCCAATATCTATTCGCTTTGGTTAAAATACTGGCGGGAGCTAATATATACCAGTACTGCGTCTTGCTACGTCTCTTTATAATAGCTGCGGAAGCGGGCTCTTTGTTCGTACTCCGCCGGATTTTGCAGCAATTAGATTTACCTGAAAAGCAATTATGGTATTATGGTCTCAACCCATTGGTAATTCTGGAATTAACGGGCAACCTGCACTTCGAAGCTTTTCTTATTTTCTTTTTATTGATTAGCCACTACTATGTGCTCCAAAGCCGAATTACTTTAGCAGCGGTAGCTTTTAGTATTGCTATTACGGTTAAATTACTCCCGCTGGTGTTTTTTCCACTGCTTCTTAAATTTTTAAGTTGGAAAAGATTTCTGGTTTTTACCGGCCTAGTTGCCGGCGTTGTTTTCTTATCTTTTTTACCTTTTATGTCCCTGGATTTAATTCAACACTTGAGCGAGAGTATTAACCTTTATTTTCAAAAGTTCGAATTTAACGCCAGTATTTATTACCTGCTCCGCTGGCTGGGCTATTTAGTAAGCGGCTACAACCTGATTGCTTTTATAGGTCCCTTGCTTGGCACAATCGTTTTTTTTACCATTATCTACTTAACTGCAAAATTCAGGAAAGAGGATTATAATTTAACCTCTATTTTCTTACTATCCTTATCGGTTTATTTTTCTCTAGCTACCGTGGTTCATCCCTGGTATCTAACTACCTTGGTGGCGCTTACCAGCTTAACCTATTTTAAATATCCGCTGGTTTGGTCTTTTGCAGCTGTACTATCTTATAGTGCTTACCGAACAGCCACTTACGAGGAAAATTTATATTTAATAGCTCTGGAATATATACTTGTATTTACTATGTTAATCTACGAATTTAATAACGTAAGAAAAGACAGCCGTACACTCCCAAAGAAAACATTAGCGGAAAAGTAGCAAAAATAATCCAAAAGCATTCCATATCAGGAGCTTACA
>Ga0210040_10007314_pt1 | contig 13433 bp, 12 predicted proteins | sample CryGeyCG12114_NA_FD_185462 | JGI IMG/M metagenome (GOLD analysis project Ga0210040, IMG submission 185462) | Groundwater microbial communities from aquifer - Crystal Geyser CG19_WC_8/21/14_NA (SPAdes) (version 2) | ecosystem: Environmental > Aquatic > Deep subsurface > Groundwater | place: USA... | reverse complement strand
TGCACCGCCACACCTCGGTCGCCAGCAGGGCGTCGACCGCGGCCGCCAGTGCCGTCACGCCCTGCTCGACCGTCGCCGAGGCCGGGGCCCCAGCTGACTCAGTGCCAGTGCCAGTGCCAGTGCCAGTGCCAGTGCCAGTGCCAGTGCCAGTGCCAGTGCCAGGGGTAGGGGTAGGGCCAGGGGTGGCGTCTGGCGGTCGGGGCGCGGGCGTGCCGGTGGGTTCCTCGCCCACCCCGCCCTCGCCCGGCCCGACCGTCGTCATGGCACTGACGCTAGGCGGCACCACCGACAGCGAGACGTCCACCGCAAGCCCCTGACCTGCGGCGATGCTCGTTCACTCGAACGCGTGTACGAGAACACCCGATCGAGCGCCACCTGCCTCGGCCGGCGTCCTCGAGGGCCGTCCCGGTCCGCCGTCCCGGTCCGCCGTCCCGGCTCGGCGTCCGGTCCGCCCGTCAGCCGGACGCGCGGAGCGCGCGGATCCCCGCCTCGACCGCCGGCGGGTTGGGCCTCCTGGCGCGCAGGGCCGCGCCCAGGGACGGCAGCGCGCGGCGCACCGACGCGGGGTGGTGCCGCAGCGTCCCGGCGAGGGTGCGCGCGACCACGGGCCACGGACGGCGCATGAGGGCCGTCAGCAGCGCGGCGCGCGCGATGCGCACCGCGCGCTCCTGCGGGGCGTCCCGGTGGGGCGAGGGGTGGTGGTGCACGACGAGCTCCTCCACGTACGCCAGCCCGTGGCCGGCCGCCGCGAGGTCGTAGGAGAGCCGCTCCTCCTCCCCGGGGAAGACGACGACGTCGTCGAAGCCGCCCGCGGCGAGGAAGGCGTCCCGGCGTACCGCGGCGGCGCACGCGACGAAGCCGAGGAGGGAGGGCCCCGGCAGGTCGTCGTCGGTGCCGAGGGCCGAGCGGGCCATGAGGTCGCCGATGCCGTCGGGCCGCTCCTGCGGGCCGACGAGGATGCGGGCGCACACCAGCGCCAGGCGCGGCGCGGCGTCGAAGAGATCGGCGGCGCGCTCGAGCATCCCCGGTGCCCACCAGGAGTCGTCGTCGGCGAAGGCGACGTAGGGGGTGCGGGCCCGCTCGACGCCGATGGTGCGGGCGACCGCGCCCCGGTTGGCGGGCAGCGCGACGACGTCCACGTGCGGGAGCTCCTCGCGCACCGCCTCCACCGTCCCGTCGGTGCTCCCGTTGTCCACGAGCACCACGGGCCCCTCGTGCCGGCGCAGGCTGGCCAGCAGCTCCTCCCGCCGGTTCCGGCTGGCCACGACGACGGTCGTGCGGGCCCCGCGGCGGGGACCGCTGCGGGTCGCGCGGGGGGCCGGGGGGCGGTCGGGTGCGGGCGGAGTCGTCACGGGCGCGGACGCTAGCGGGACCCGCCGCGCGCCTGCCCGGAGGAGGCGGCAGAGTGTCCGCGGCCGGTCCCCCATCGCGGGCCGCCGCCCGCGGACCGCCGCGGCACGACACACCCGCGCGACCGAGACCGCTCGGCGCCGACAGAACGCTGGAGGACCCATGGCGAACCGCCCGAACCCCATCGAGCTGCAGAAGCACCTGTCGGGCCTGGACTACCCGGCCGGCAAGGACGCCATCGTCAGCAAGGCCGAGTCGAGCGGGGCGCCCGACGACGTCCTCGAGGCCCTGCGCGGGATCCCCGACCGGGAGTACGAGGGCCCCAGCGGCGTCAGCTCCGCCTTCTCCGACCAGGCCTGAGGAGATCGCGCGCTCGTGAGCGACCTGGCCCGCCCCGTCCCGGTGACGACCGCCCCCGCCGACCCACCGCGGCGCGCGGTCGTCACCGGGGCGGCGGGCTTCCTCGGCAGCCACCTCGTCGAGGAGCTCCTGGCCCGCGGCACCGAGGTGGTGGGGCTCGACTGCTTCGTCACCGGCACGCCCCAGAACCTCGCGCACCTCGCGGAGCACCCTGGTCTGCGGCTCGTGCGCTGCGACATCACCGACTACGTGCACGTGCCGGGCGACGTCGACCTCGTGCTCCACTTCGCGTCGCCGGCCTCGCCCGTGGACTACCTGAAGCTGCCGATCGAGACGCTGAAGGTGGGTTCGATCGGCACCATGCACGCGCTCGGGCTCGCCAAGGACAAGGGCGCCCGCTTCGTGCTCGCGTCCACCTCGGAGGTCTACGGCGACCCGCAGGTGCACCCGCAGCCGGAGAGCTACTGGGGCCACGTCAACCCGGTGGGCCCGCGGGGCGTCTACGACGAGGCCAAGCGCTACGCGGAGGCGCTGACCACCGCCTACCGCACCGCGCACGGGGTCGACACCGGCATCGTGCGGATCTTCAACACGTTCGGTCCGCGGATGCGCCCCTACGACGGGCGCGCCATCCCGACGTTCGTGCGCCAGGCCCTTGCGGGCGAGCCCGTCACCGTCGCCGGGGACGGGCTCCAGACCCGCTCGGTCTGCTACGTCGACGACCTCGTGCGGGGCATCCTCCTGCTCGCCTCCTCCGACCTCGCGGGGCCGGTCAACATCGGCAACCCGACCGAGCTGACCGTCCGCCAGATCGCCGAGGACGTCATCGCCGCCACCGGCTCGTCCTCGTCCCTCACCTTCGTCGGTCGTCCGGTCGACGACCCGCAGGTGCGGCGACCGGACACCCGGCTGGCGGCGTCCGCGCTCGGCTGGCAGCCGGAGGTGCCGTGGGGGGACGGGCTGGCCCGCACGGTCGAGTGGTTCCGCGAGGCCGTCGTGGTGGCGCCGTCCGGGGCTGCCCCGAGCACCGGCCCCGCCGGCCGCTGACCGCGGCAGGAGGAGCCCGTGGCCGACCTGCTCCTCGTCCCGCTCGCCGACGCCTTCCTCCAGGTCGGCGTCCCGGTGGCCGTGCTCGTGGCCGCCTTCGGGTGGCTGCAGGTGCGGCAGGGGGACCGCCTGCTGGACCTCCTGGCCCGGCGGGCCCGGTGGGCGCCGGCCGTCGGGGCCCTGCTCGGCGTCTCGCCCGGCTGCGCCGGCGCGATCCTCGTCGTGCCCCTGTTCGTGCGCGGCTCCGTCTCCTTCGGGACGGTCGTGGCGGCCCTCGTCGCCACCATGGGCGACTCCTCGTGGGTGCTCATCGCGGGGGAGCCCGGCACCGCGGTGGTCGTCCACGGGATCCTGCTCGAGACCGGGGTCCTGACCGGCTACGCCGTGGACGCGCTGCGGATCGGGCCGACCCGGGAGGACCTCGAGGCCGAGCGGGTGCTGCCCGCGGCGCGGCAGCAGGTGCGGACGTCGGCGCGGGCGGCACGGCGCGAGGGGGTTCCGCGCGCGACCCCGGCGCGGGCGGCGGGGGGCCCGGCCGTCGACGCGGCGGCCGGGCGCGCCGCACAGCCGGGCGCGGGCCCGGCGCCCGACCTCGGCGCACCACCGGGGCTCGACCCCTTGACGCGGGTCTTCTGGGTCCTGCTCGTGCTGGCCGTCCCGGCGTCCGTCGTCGTGACCGCGCAGGTCGACCGCGCTCCGCTGGCCGCCGCGCTCGGGGGGCTGGACCCCGTCCTGCTGCTCGGCGTGCTCGGCACCCTCGCCTGCGCCGCCCTCCTCGTGGTGCACCGCGGCTCGGGGGAGCGGCTGGCCGTGGACGTCCGCTCGCGCGAGGAGGTCCTGCGCCGGGGCGCCGCGGAGACGGCCGTCATCGTCGGCTGGGTGGCGGTGGTCTTCGTCGGCTGGGAGGTTCTGTCCGCCTGGACCGGCTTCGACGGCTCGCAGCTGCCCCTGCTGGGCGTGGCCGGGGTCGTCGTGGGCGCGCTCGTCGGCCTCGTGCCCGGCTGCGCCGTCCAGATCGTCCTCACCTCGCTCTACCTGACCGGGGTGGTGCCCCTCCCGACGCTGCTGGCCAACGCCGTCAGCCAGGACGGCGACGCCCTCATCCCGCTGCTGGCGCTGCGTCGGCGCTCGGCGCTCCTCGCCAGCGCCGTCACGGTCGTGCCCGCGCTGCTCGTCGGCGGCCTCGCTCTGCTCGTCACCGGCTGAGGCGGGCGAGGGCTCGCCCGGCGGAGGCACGAGGTGGGCGTGGCAGGGTGAGCGGATGCCGGACCGCAGGGCGCAGATCGTGGACGCCGCCCTGGCGGTCGCCCAGGAGCGCGGGCTGGCCGCGATGACGATGCGCTCGGTGGCCGAGCACCTCGGCTCCAGCGTGATGGGTCTGTACCGGCACGTGGCGACCAAGGAGGAGCTGCTCGACGAGCTGGTCGGTCGGCTGCTGGCCGAGGTGGACCGGGCCGAGCCCTCCCAGCCGTGGCCGCAGCGCCTGCACCACCTGGCCCAGCAGGTCTTCGCGCTGGCCGCGCGCTACCCCAGCGTCGTGCCCCTGCTGATGACCCAGGGACGACCTGGTCGCCCTCCTCACTCGGTCGCGTTGCCCCCCCACGGACGTCCGGGAGGACCTCGCGCCGCTCACCGCGCCCTGCGGGCAGCCTCCCCGGCGGCGGGCCCGTAGGCGCCGCCGAACATCGCGGCGTGGGCGAGCAGCGGCACCAGCTGGTGCAGGCCCACCCGCTCCCGCCAGCCGTCGGCGAGCGGGTGCACCTCCTCGTAGGCGGCCAGCAGCCGGGCGGGCACCCCGCCGAAGAGGTCGAGCAGCGCGAGGTCGGCCTCGCGGTGCCCGCCGAGCGCGGAGGGGTCCAGCAGCCACCGGTGCCCGTCCCGGGCGCGGACGACGTTGCCCCACCACAGGTCGCCGTGGCACCGGCTCGGCGGCTCCGGCGGACCCATGAGCTGCTCAGCGCGGGCGGCGGCGGCCTCGACGGCGGCCCGGTCCCGCGGGTGCAGCCGCCCCCGGTCGACGGCGAGGCGCACCAGCGGCAGCACGCGCTGGTGCGCCCAGAAGGCCGGCCACGACGTCGTGGGGACCACCGGCACGCGCAGCGAGCCCAGGTGCGGCGAGGCGCCCTCGGGCACGGCGCCGAACGCGTCGGCGCCCGCGTCGTGCAGCACCGCGAGCTCGGCGCCGAGGCGCTCCAGCCCGGCGTCGCCCGCGGCGGGGCTCCCGGCGACGTCCACCAGCTCCAGGGCCAGCACCCGGCCCTGCGCGGCCACGACCTGCGGGACCGGCGGCCCACCCTCGGCGGCGGCGAGCCAGCGCAGCCCGGCGGCCTCGGAGGCGACCATCTCCTCCCCGCCCTCGCGCTCGTACCGCTTGACGAACAGGCGGCGCCCGTCGGTCAGGAGCACCTGCTCGGAGGCGCCGACGTCCCCGCCGCCGAGGGGGCGGCGCTCGACGACCCCGCCGAGCGAGGCGGGCAGGTCCGAGGGGGGCGGGGTGGTCACGCCGCCCATCCTGGGGCGGTGCGCGTGCCGTCGCAGCCGAGCGCCGGTCCTCGGGGCCGCAGGTCCGCGGGCCGGCAGCCGTGGACGCCGGGACGCGGACGTCGGCGTCGCCACCGGCTCAGGTCCCCGACGCCCCCGGACGGCGCCTGGCCTGCTTGCCGCGCCAGGCCAGGCTCCGGGCGTCGAGCTCGGCGACCAGGCCGGCGCCCTCGGCGTCCATCTGCTCCGCCAGGGCGACCGCCCGGGCGAGCGCGGGCGGGGGGAGCCGCGCGTACGCCGGACCGCGCCCGGCCGGGAGCACCTCCCGCCACGGGCCCTCGAGCGCGTTGTCCAGGACGACGCGCCCGACGCAGTGGTCGACCGAGACCACCCAGCCCTCGTCGCGGCCGCGGCGCGGCAGCTCGTCCAGGACGAGCTCGCGGTAGCGCGCCAGCAGGCGCTCGCGCTCGCGCGCCTCCTCCTCCACGGGACGACGATGACCCCGGCGCACCCGTCCCGCCACCGGTCCGGCGAGGGGTCGCGGCGGGCGCGGCGGTCGTCGTCCGTGCTGTCGCCGCCCGAGTGCGCGAGCATCGCGCCGTGACCCCGCTCCTCGTGGCCTTCGCGGCCGTCCTCCTCCTCGCCGTGCTGATCTCCAACCTCGCGGGGCGGACGATCCTGTCGACAGCGGTGGTGTTCCTCGCCGCCGGCTTCCTCCTGGGCGGCGGCGTCACCGACGTCCTGCCGCTCTCGCCCGAGGACGGCCTCGTCGGGACCCTCGCCGAGCTCGCCCTCTTCGCCGTCCTGTTCACCGACGGCATGCGCGCGGGCTGGTCGGACCTGCGCTCCGCCTGGCGCCTGCCCGGGCGCGCCCTGGCCCTGGGGATGCCCCTGACGCTGGTCGTGACCGCTCTGCTCGCGCACTGGCTCCTCGGCCTGCCCTGGGTCGAGTCGCTGCTCCTCGGGGCCGTGCTCGCGCCGACGGACCCGGTCTTCGCGGCGGCCCTCGTCGGCAACGAAAGGGTCCCGCAGCGGCTGCGGCACCTGCTCAACGTCGAGTCGGGCCTCAACGACGGCATCGCGCTGCCCTTCGTGCTGGTCCTGCTCGCCATCGCCTCCGGCGCCGAGGACCTCGACCTGGGCTCGCTGGCGGGGGAGCTGGCCGTCGGCGTCGTCATCGGCGTCGTCGTGCCGTTCCTGGCCCTGAAGCTGGAGTCCACGCGCTTCTTCTCGGCCTCCCGGGCCTACGAGCCGCTCAACGCGGTCGCCATCGGGCTCCTCGTGCTGGGGCTGGGGCAGGCGACGCACGGCAACCTGTTCCTGGCCGCCTTCGCCGCCGGCGTCACCACGGCGACCTTCGGCCCGCGCCAGCACGAGGCCTTCGAGGAGTTCGGCGAGCTCGTCGCCGAGCTGCTCAAGCTCGCTGCCCTGCTCGTGTTCGGCGCCCTGATCTCGCCGCAGTTCCTCGGCGAGATCCCCCTGCTCGGCTGGGTCTTCGCGCTCGCCGTCATCGTGGTCTCCCGCCCGGCGGCGCTCTTCCCGTCCTTCGTCGGGTCGGGCCTGTCCGTGCGGGAGCAGGTGGCCGCCGCGTGGTTCGGGCCCAAGGGCTTCGCCTCGGTGGTGTACGGGCTGCTCGTGCTCGACTCGGGGATCGCCGCGGGCCAGGAGCTGTTCCACCTCATCGCCCTGACGATCGTCCTGTCGATCCTGGCGCACTCCTCGACGGACGTGGTCGTGGCCCGCTGGTTCGACAGCGCGCAGGAGACGCCCGCCTGGCACGGGGAGCTGCCCGTCGACCAGACGCGCGGGGGCGGCTCCCGGCCCGTCCCGCACCCGGACGACTGACCGGTCGCCCGGCTGCCCGGGGACCCTCACCGGTCCTTCAGGAGCCGTCCCCGGGGAGCGCGTTGAGGGCGTGCGGCAGGACCCCCCACAGGTGCTGCAGGGCGTAGCCGCGGACGGGGGACCAGGTGGCGGAGCGGCGCTCGAGCGCGCGGGCGTCCTCGGCCAGGCCGAGGGACCGGGCGGCCGCCAGGGCCCCGAGGTCGCCGGGCAGGAAGGCGTCGTCGTCGCCGAGGCCCCGCAGCGCCACCGTCGAGGCCGTCCACGGCCCGACGCCCGGCAGGGTCCGCAGCGCCGCGAGGTGCTCGGCGCGCGAGGACTCGGGCAGCCGTCCGGACGGGACGTCGAGGAGGCCGTCCCCGAGCGCCGCCACGAGCCCCAGCAGCGTGCGCCGCCGCGCGCGCGGCAGCGCGAGCTCGTCCGCCGTGACGGCCGCCAGCTGCGCCGGCGCGGGGAAGAGGTGCGTGAGCCCGCCGACGGGCTGCGGGAGCGGCGTCCCGTGGGCGAGGACCAGCCGCCCCGCGTGGGTGCGTGCGGCGGCCGTGCTGACCTGCTGGCCCAGCACCGCACGCACCGCCGTCTCCGCCGCCGTGACGGCGCGGGGGACCCGGCGCCCGGGGGCGGCGGCCACGAGCGGGGCGAGGGCGGGGTCCGCGGCGAGCGCGGCGTCCACGGCGGCCGGGTCCGCGTCGAGGTCGAGCCACCACCGCACCCGCGCCACCGCGGCGCCGAGGTCGTGGCGGGAGCCGGTGAGCAGCTCCACCCGCACGCCGGTCGCCCCGGGGTCCGGGGGTGCGACCCGCACGACGGCGGGGCCGCCGGGCAGGAGGAGCGCGCGGTGCAGGGCGCCGTCGCGCCACTCCTCCACGCCGGGCACCGCGGTGGCCGCCAGGTGCCCGAGGAGCTGGGCCGCGTGCAGCGGCGGGGCGAAGGGCGCGAGCGAGGAGGCCACCACCGGCGCGACCGGTCCGGGCGCGGGGGCGGGGCGGCTCACGACGACGGGCGCGGCGGCAGCGCAGCGAGGGCGGCGAGCACGTCCTGGACCGTCGTGGCGGCCAGCACCGGGTCGACCTGCTCGCCGTGCGGGTCGCCGCGGTGGCCCCCCGGCGGCGCCGGCCACAGCACCGGGTGGAGGTGGCCGTCCACGGCGGGGCCCCAGGCGGACGGCGGCACGGGCCCGAAGAGGAGCACCGACGGCGTCCGCAGCGCCGTCGCCAGGTGCGCGACGCCGGTGTCGCCGCAGACGAGGGCGCGCGCGGCGCCGAGGAGGCCGGCCAGCTGCTCGAGGTCGCAGCGCCCGGCGAGGTCGACCGGGCGGTCCCGCCCGGGGGCGCGGGCGGCGGCGAGGCGGGAGACCTCCGCCGTCAGGGGCGCCTCGGCGGGCCCGCCCGTGAGGACGACGCGGGAGCCGCGCACCAGCAGGTCCGCCGCCACCGCGCCCCAGCGGTCGACCGGCCACCGGCGCGAGCCGGAAGCGGCGCCGGGGTGCAGCACCACCGCGCCCCCCAGCCCGCCCTGGGGCCCGCTCTGGGGCCCGCTCCGGGGCCCGTCGTCGGCGGTGGGGGCCGCGGGCGGGGCCTGCGTGCCGGCCGGTGGCAGCACCAGGTCGGCGGCCGAGCACGTCCCGCCCGCCCGCGCGACGAGGCGGACCCAGCGCTCGACCTCCGGCACCCGCTCGTCCCACTCCGGCCCGTCGTCGAGACCGGCTGCCGGGCAGCGGTGCCCGAGCAGGTGCGCGGACGGGGCGCCGCGGTCGTCGAGGACGGCCCGCAGCGCCCGCGCGCTCTGCGGCCCCCGGCCGTGGAGGTTGACGGCGAGGTCCACCCCGCGCCCGGGCGGCAGGACCTCCGGGTGCTCGGCCAGCGCGGCGAGGACCGCGCCCTCGTCGAGGGCGCGCACGCCGTCGGTGGGCAGCACCCGGTCCACGACGCCGCGCCGGCGCAGGAGCTCGCCCGGGCCCGGGGGACCGGCGAGCACGAGCAGGGAGCCCGGCCGGGCGCGGCGCAGGCCCCGCAGCGCCGGGACGCCGGTCAGGGCGTCGCCCAGGCCCAGCGCGCGCAGGGCGAGCACCACGGCCCCGGCCGGGGCACCGGCCGCGCCCGGGCGCCCGGCGGGGGGGCTCAGGGCCAGGACGGCTCCGTCGAGACGGTGACCACCATCTCGCGCACCTCCGTGCCCACGGGCTGGCGCAGCGCGTGGACGACGGAGTGCGCGACGACCCGCGGGTCCATCAGGTCCGCGTCCGGGCCGGGCTTGTACTGCTCGGTCCGGCCGTCGAAGAACTTCGTGCGCATGCCGGCCGGCACGAGCATCGTCACGCCGACCTCGCCGGCCAGCTCCAGCTGCAGCGCGCGCGTGAGGCCCACGACGCCGAACTTGCTGGCGCAGTAGGCGGTCGCGTCGCTGGCGGCCCGCAGCCCGAGCGAGCTGGACACCGTGACGACGACCCCGCGGGCGGCCCGCAGGTGCGGCAGGCACGCGCGCACGGCTGCAGCGGTGCCGACGAGGTTGACGCCCACGACCTGCGCCCACCGCTCGGCGGGCACGTCCTCGAGGCGGCCGACGGCGTCGGTCCCGGCCGCGGTGACGACGGCGGTCGGGGGGCCGACCCGCTCGACGAGCTCGGCGACCGCCCGCTCGACGGCGGCGGCGTCGGAGACGTCGGCCAGCGCGTGCGGGGCGCCGGAGGCGGGCGCGTCGCGGTCGATCACGGCGGCCGTGCCGCCGAGCGCCGTGACGACCTCGACGACGGCCGCGCCGAGGCCCGAGGAGCCGCCCGTCACGTAGACGGTGCCGATCTCGCGCTGGCCGGCCATGCCGCCCTCGGGGCCGACGGCCGGGCCGGTGGCGGGCGCGATGGTGCGCCCCCCGCCCTCGGAGGTGCTGGGGCTGCCGGTGGTGGGTGCGGTCACGGGTTCTCCTGGTCTGCGACGACCGCCGCGGGGGCCCCGCGGCGGAGGATCTCGGTGGTCGAGCGCCCGTCGAGGTAGGGCAGGAGCACGACGCGCCCGCCCCAGCCCTGCACGAGCGCCGCCTCGGGCATGTCGGCGCCGCTGGCGCCGTAGTCCCCGCCCTTGGCCCACACGTCCGGCTGCAGGACGCGCAGGGCCTCGCGGGGGTCGTCCTCGTCGAACACGGCGACCGCGTCGACGGCGTCCAGCGCCTCCAGCACGCGGACGCGGTCGGCCTGGCTCTGCACGGGCCGGCCGTCGCCCTTGAGGCGGCGGACGGAGGCGTCGGAGTTCACCAGCACCACGAGCGCGTCGCCGAGCCGCCGGGCCGCCTGCAGGCAGCCGACGTGGCCGGCGTGCAGCACGTCGAAGCACCCGCCGGTGGCCACGACGACGCCGCCGGCGGCGCGGACCCGACCCACCAGGTCCCGCGCGTCCTCGGCGCCGGAGCGGCGCGCGAGCGGCGCGGTCGACGCCGCAGGAGCGCCGTCGTCGCTCGCGCGGCGGGCCCGCCACCCCGACGCGCCGCCGCCCGCCACCCATGCGGAGGCGTCGGCCACGGCGTCGACGACGGCCTCGGGCAGCACGGCGCCGCGCGCCAGCGACAGCGCCGCGGTGGCCGCGAACCGGTCACCGGCCCCGCACGGGTCGCCGCCGGCGACGACGGGGGCCGGGACGTACACGGGGTCGCTGCCCGGCAGGCCCAGGAAGGCCCCGCGCTCGCCGACGGTGATCACGACGCCGCGCGCGGCCCAGCGCCGCGCCAGGGCCCCCGCGCCGTCGTCGGCCCGCGGGGCGCCTCCGAGCACCCGCGCGGCCTCGGAGAGGTTCGGCGTCACGAGGGCGCAGCCGTGCACGGGCTCGCCGCCGCGCGGGTGCGGGTCCCACACGACCGGCACGGACGCGGCGGCCGCCCCGAGCAGGGCGCGCACGCCGGGGTCGTGGGTCGTGCCCGCGCCGTAGTCGGAGACCAGCACCACGTCGGCGCGGGCCAGCACGGCCCGCAGCTCGTCGAGGTCGGGCGCCGACGGCGTGCCCGGCCCGCCCGAGTCCACGCGCACCAGCGACTGCCCGGCGGCGCGCACGCGGGTCTTGGTCCGGGTGGCGCCGGTGTGGGGGAGCGCCACGAGCTCGAGCGAGCCGTCGCCCGCGGCCAGCGCCGCGCGCAGCGCCGCCCCGTCCTCGTCGTCGCCCACGGGGGCCACGAGGACCACGTCGACGCCCTCGGCGTCCGACGCGCCGCCGGAGCCCTCCCCGACGCCGGCGGCGACGAGCAGCGCGGTGAGCCCGGCCCCGCCGGGGCTCTCGGTGGTCCTGCGCAGGTCCACCACGGGGACGGGCGCGTCCGGCGCGACCCGCTCGACGACGCCGTCGAGGTCGCGGTCCAGCACGACGTCGCCGACGACCACGACGCGACGACGACGCCGCCCGGCCGCCGGCGTCCCCGCCACCGGTGTCCCGCCCGCCGGCGTCCCGACGACGTCGGCGGGCTCCTCGGGCGCCGCCACGGGCTCGTCCGCGGCGGCGCCGTGCGGGTCCGCCTCCTGCGCGGGGGAGCGCCCGAGGGCCCCGGCGTCCGCGGCGGCGAGCGCCGCGTCCACCCCGGCGCACAGCGCGTGCACGAGCACGAGGTGCCCCTCCTGCACGCCCGACGTGGACGGGGCGTCGACGGCGACGACCTCGTCGGCCAGCTCCGCCAGCGGGTTGGGCGCCGGGCCCGTCAGCGCCCACACGCGCAGGCCGCACGAGCGGGCGCGGGAGGCCGCCTCGAGGACGTTCGCGCTGCGCCCGGACGTCGACAGCAGCACCAGCACGTCGCCGGGACGGCCGTGGGCCTGCACCTGGCGGGCGAACACCTCGCGCTCGCCGTAGTCGTTGCCGATGGCGGTCGTGCTGGAGCTGTCGGCGTGCAGCGCGATCGCCGAGAGGGGGCGCCGTTCGCCGACGAACCGGCCCACGAGCTCGGCCGTCAGGTGCTGGGCCTCGGCCGCGCTGCCGCCGTTGCCCGCGGCGAGCAGCCGCCCGCCGCCCGCGAGGACGCCGGCGAGCTCGGCCCCCCAGCGGTGCACCACGGGCGCGCTGGCGCGCAGCCGGCCGAGGGCGTCGACGAGCTCGTCGACGTGGTCGGCCAGCCAGGGGGCGGGGAGCACGTGCTCGTGCGGCCCGGCGGGGGCGCCGGCCTCGCGCCCGGGCTCGGGCGGGGGCCCGCCGGCCGCGGGGGCGTCGCGTCGCGTCGCGTCGTCGGTCACAGGGCCTCCAGCCTCGTGCGGGCGAGCACGCCCTCGTAGACGTCCTCGGTGCGGGCGCCCACCTGGTCCCAGCTGAACCCGGCGACGACGCGCTCGCGCGCCGCCCGGCCCCACGCCTCCCGGCGCGGGGCGTCGTCGAGCAGGGGCCCGAGCGCCGCGGCCAGCGCCACGGCGTCGCGCGGCGGCACCAGGGCGCCGGTCGCGCCCTCCTCGACGGTGTCGAGGAGGCCGCCGACGGCGGTGCCGACCACCGGGCGTCCGCAGGCCATCGCCTCGAGCGGGACGATGCCGAAGGGCTCGTACCAGGGCGCGGCCACGACGACGTCGGCGCCGCGCAGCAGGGCGGGCAGGTCGGAGTGGTCGACGCGCCCCAGCAGGTGGACGCGGTCGGCGACGCCGAGCTCCTCGGCCAGGCCCCGCAGGCGCTCGGCCTCGGCGTCGATGCCGAGGTGGCTGGCGGGCGGCCCCCCGACCACGAGCAGCTCCGTGCGCGCCAGGGACGTCGTCGGGCTCAGCGCGAGGGCTCGCACGACCTCCTCGACCCCCTTGCGCTCGACGAGGCGCCCGACGGTGACGAGGCGGTGCTCCGCGCGGCGCGGCGGCCCCCCGATCGGGCCCTGCGCGGTGAAGAGCTCGACGTCGACGCCGCACGGCACCACGTGCACCCGCTCTGCGGGCGCGCCGAGCTCGGCGAGCTCCTGCACCTCGTCGCGGCAGGTGGCCAGGACGGCGTCGGCCTCGGCGGCCAGCTCGGTCTCCACGGCCACCCGCGAGGGCGGGCTCGTGTCCTCGGCGCCCTGGTGGCGCCGCTTGACCGACCCGAGGGCGTGGAAGGTCTGCACCAGCGGCAGCCCCACGGAGCGGGCCGCGTCGCGCGCGGCGACGCCGCTCATCCAGAAGTGGGCGTGCAGCAGGTCGGCGGGGCGCTCGAGCAGGTGCGCGGCCAGCTCGCGGCCGAACGCCTCCATGTGGGGCAGCAGGGCGTCCTTGGGCACCTCCGCCGGCGGCCCGGCGTCGACGTGCACCACGGTCACGCCGTCGACGAGCGGCACCTGAGCGGGCAGCTCGACGGCGTCCCGGCGGGTGTAGACGTCCACGACGTGCCCGCGGGCCGCCAGCGCCGCCGCGAGGTGGGCGACGTGGACGTTCTGCC
>Ga0210040_10007313_pt1 | contig 13434 bp, 7 predicted proteins | sample CryGeyCG12114_NA_FD_185462 | JGI IMG/M metagenome (GOLD analysis project Ga0210040, IMG submission 185462) | Groundwater microbial communities from aquifer - Crystal Geyser CG19_WC_8/21/14_NA (SPAdes) (version 2) | ecosystem: Environmental > Aquatic > Deep subsurface > Groundwater | place: USA... | reverse complement strand
CAAAGGAGGAAGCATCCAAGTGTGTGATGAAGAAAAGCTTTCAAGTGGATGAGCCAATGCTGGAGAAAAAGAAGAACAAAACGACCCTCATAATGACTTTCGATGATGATTCGAGCTTCAAGCGTCTATTGATAGCTGTTATATGAAGGCGGGGTGCATCCCATGGGTTTCAAACAATCACTTGTACTCCTTTTTATCGCCAGCAGTTCTATATTGCTGCTGATGATGAGGGCGAAAAAAAATTGATTCATTTGTCTTGATAGCCAAAAATGCAATTTTACGATCAGCATTCCATAAATGAATGTACACCTTAGACAAATGCTCAGCGAACATTATTTATTGACTTTTCCTTGCAATCAACTTATATCACAGACTGATCGATAAGCAAGGAAATTCTCATTTTCTGCCTATCTTCCTCATCGATTGTTCATATGAGAAAAATTGTACTGTCGTAAATGTCTTCACGTGAGATTACTTGGACGCTACTGCATCTTTTTTTTAATGAGCCCAATGGGTGTGGGCGTCTGACCAACATACTACATACATAACAAAGTAGGAATAAAACCTATTTCTCTGGCCTCCTTTTAATAAGCATTTTTTTATTCATCAAGTTTTTCTTTTACGACTCGAGGTTTTTTATCCCCTAAAAACTACTAGATTGCGTGTTGCAAACAGATGAAACTCACAAAATTATTATTTCACCTACGGTCATTTCACTCTATTCCATTATCTACGCATTTCATCTGCACAGGTCTGTATTGAACACGATTTTTTTAAGAATCTCACATTCTTAATTCACTTGCTTCAATGCCACCATTCTTGAAACCTAATAGAGTGACAAAAGTACACAAAACGAAATGAAAGTCACTATGTCACCAACTCGTATATTAATTTTAGTGAAGCCAAGTTTAATCCAATCATCAGCTCATTTAAAATCTACTATATAATCATGTGGAACAATTCATAACCTAGGTTGCCAAAATCGTCAACTTAATGATCATAATGATGATTACTTGGATTTCATCCGAGGTGCAAATTATGAAACCTACAGCCTACAACTAACTAACTAACTATGTGTCTTATTATGTCATTAAAAGTTGATTCATCTATGCTACCGTCATTGCATAATAAAGTGTATCAGCCAAGATAGATTTAGAACGGTGATCCATGGTTGTTTAACGTAGCTATAAAAAGCATGCTGGGCGGACAGCATGTGTATTGTTAAAAGCGTACTGACTGACCAGCTATACCAACTGACATAGAATACAATATTATTACTAGTTAGTTAGTTTTAGCCCTTGAAAATAAAAGTCAAACAAACAAATACATGCGAAATGCTATATTAGAGCGATAGATGAGAGGATTACTATGACTTTGCAATTCATTTATCATCATACCTTGCCAATATGTATGAATATTATAAGTATTGACGAACCCTATAGATTTATCAGCAATGTACTACGAGATCATAATATGGAAAGTGAATGCCATGTTAGTTGTGATAATGATAAATTCGAGTAGCACATTTAGACCGTAGTAATTTCCATGCTACAAGGATATCGTTCGTTGTGCCTTGCTATTTGCTATTATTACAATAATAATGACAAAATTATTATCATCGGCCAAAATTTTGCAACCAGTGTTCTGTATAATGCAAATAAACGCCAGTCTATTTTCGTAAAGGTCTGCCTAATTCACTCCACTTTATTATTTACACTGTTATATCTTATAGTTACATCTCTATCATTCAATTTTGACATGCAGTGTATCCTACAATCTTATTATTGCCGTCAGGTAAGGTGGTAATGATCCATTATGGGAAAAAATTTGCCCATGTGTATTCAACCGTGTAAAGAAACTGACAATGATAAAGACACTGAAGTGTCACCTGTGAAATAAATTGGTCGCTTGCAAATAAGTTAACAGCAAAGTCACACATTCATTTCACATAATTGCTTAGTTAGTGACAAATTATTTCTGCAAAACATATTTCCTAACGTATTTTAAGCTGCACAAAGTTGAGAAAAATTGTGTATTGAATTTGAATTGCATATAGTTAGTTAGACCATCTAACCCTAACTAACTAACTAACTAGAATGAATATTTGGTCAGACCGTAAGCATAATTAATAATATGGCCCAATATTCTTCTCCTTTTGCTCATTTTTCTGTCCACAATCTATGCAATTAATCAGCTGTGGGTGCTTTGCAGCAATAAACTTCCTGCTAGTTTTTTTCTGAATACAAAGTTTTTGTTGACAGTTCGTTATATATTGCATTGCTGCATACAAGGCGAGATGTGAAATGACAAATGAACTAAGGACTAACTATTTTACTATCTTTTTATGTTCGTTCCCCATCTTAAAAGGTGGCACTAAGACGACTGTTAAAATATTTGAATCAGTAAACTTGTAAGCCTAAAATTCCGTATGCGCTTAAGATCTACTTTCTTAATAGGTTTGGGATTTAATGAGAAACCAACGGTATAGGGTAAAGCTACAACATCTTCCCCTCTCTTCCCCTGCGAACATTTGTGAGCGCATAATTTGCAACATTAAAGTTAATGAGAGACTTAAAGGTGCAATATAATGGAGAAAAGGGCCATGTTCCAAGTAACTTACCATTTCATTACTTCACCCCCATCTTGTCTAATGGTGTCAGTCTAATGGACGTAAAAAACAACTTTTATTGATGAGCCAATGGACTATCCAGGGTGGCATTTCCCTCTACCAGAAAGTAATGGCACAAATTTTAGTACCAGGTGTGGGGAATAAATAAGCAGTTTTGTATTTTCTTTCATATTAACTAAGGCACGGAGGGGATAACTTCTTTGTTGACAAGTTTCAGAAACTTGGAGAAAATACATGGATTAGCATATTTACTGCTCTGCCCAAAGTGAGGCTCAGTAGTCACTTTTTACGAGTTTCAAGGAATAAAGATTTCTGCACAGTTGGCAAATTTTCTCACATCATCATCACGTTAGTTCCAAGGCTAGCCATTTCAAATCAAAACATGTACAAGAATACATTGTGTGGTTTACACATTTCAATACGAGTACTAAAATAAGAATATTCACAAACTCTGGGCTCGTATTGATTTCCTCTCAGAATGCAAACACAAATAGTACGCACGAGTGTCCGAATGGTTCCACTTTTTGCATGCATTTTTTCCCCATGTTTCCACAAACCAATTTCAACTTACTGCAGTCGCAGGTATAGTCACAAAAAATAACATTACCAAAACGGAAGAGTTAAAGTATGTGGAGCTGTTTGTATACGCACAATGAGTCTGCCGCTAGAATGGATTTGTGTAAGCCGAAACATGATATAGCTAAACTTTGGTATTTCCAAAAGTCGATTTACATATCAAATCACGTACATACCCAAATTCAATGTAAATGGTCCTAGGAAAGAACAGGAAATACGATGCGCGAGATTCATCTATCGGTTCACTGAAGATTGTCTATCGGAGAAAAAATTAGTAATCAGGTCATTCTTGAAAAGTTAGTTGAATCCATTTTCTAGCTCAGTTTATTTATATTTGTTTGCAAGTGGAGTGAAAAGTTTCCTGTGGTCAAACTTTGCTTTGTCTACTCACTAACTAAACTTATATGCGTTCTCCTGTACACAACCAAATAAATATTTATCTGCAACCAAACCAAACCGCTGACCAGACCACAGGACAAAAACTATACCAACTCTTACGATGTATTGAATTCGAACGAGTTTTTTTTCGTGCCCGTAAAGCAAATCCTCTTGTGTTTCTAATGTACGGATTATTCTCCAGTTTTATTATATTTTTTCTTCAAACCATTGTCACATACCAGTCAATAAAGAAAAGGATGGTGACAGAAAAATATTTTTTTCTCACCATAAAAAAGGCCATGACCAAAACTCGTCCATTTGTCATGTAGCTTTTTTGAAAGCGTGTGCGTGCCTCTATGTACTTCACTCATGTTTGTGTTCTGTTATCTGCCTTTGCCTCTCTTTTCAAGATGCGGTCGTAAAAACAAAAGGAAATCATTATTTTGTGATGCAAGAGAGTCCATATGAATTATTCACTAGACGTGCTCTACACACAACTATATAAAGATTTTTGATCTACCAAAGAAAACTTATTTTCCGTGGCTTTGAAGATGTTCAAGTCACTAAACTATACTTAAGGCCACATCTTTATAGTCACTTTTAGAAGAAAAAACCTTATAAACATTTCAAATTCAGTCAGCAGTATTAAGCAATCCTGTAGGGGTAAAAGAATCAAAGTAACTTTACAATACAGTATTGCTAACTATTATCCAAGACCTTTAGTATCATGTGTGTTAGCATTCCAAGTCGGTTTTGAAGTTCAAATGCAAATTTTCACACTCTGCCTATGTTCATACTTTGTAACCCAGCCGTTTTCTTGGAAAAACTAACTAATATTTATTCCCACAGCTTTCACATACACACAGAAAGAAGGAGTTGGTAAAACTTCAACTCCTCTTGCGTATATTTGCTATAGGTTGTAACTAATACAAACCTCTGCATTTACTTTCCCACTTTTTGAACAGTCAGTAAACTTTGAAATATTTTAGTTAGTGTGTATGTGTAATATGATTCCTTTGAGGCGATGAGGTCTATTATTCTAGAGAAAAAATGGAGCCCATACTTGGATTTGTGTAGACAAATCCTATATGCAGATAATTTATGATCCTTAGGATTAACACGGAACAGCATTATATGCATCTTTTTTTGACAGACGTTGAACAAATATGAGGACATACGGAAAGTCAATTTCCAGTTTGGACACTTGACTGCCCACATGAGCAAAAGTTAAGTAACCAAATGGGTCGTTCCTCTCTTGTCTTCTTTTTTCGTACGTTTTTCAATGCATCAGGTTGTATAGTACTTTCCATTACATTACCAGGATGTCAGGAAAGTATGAAATATTGTTTTATAAATCCTTTCCAGAGATTAGATTAACATTTTGTGCATGAGTGTTCAAAAAGACTTTTGGCATAAGTCAGTCAAGAATTTTAATTCTTCTTTTATCAGTGAGAGCAAAAACCTTGGCTTCTTGGAGATTGAGGGTACAAAATTATTTCCATTTTGACTCATCTTTTTAGTTGGTTCCAAGAAACTAAAACTTTACTCGTGCCATATGCACTTTTATTATGCACCGTCTTGTAAATTTCTCTACCAGACTGTATCCGTCCTCCTACCTGTACCAACTGTTATCTCCAAACTTTTACATGATGCACTTTTGGATTGTCAGGAACAAAAAGATTGAATTTCATATTGACTTTCTATCTGAAAGCCATCTGTAGTATTGCTATCCTTAGTAACTAAAACATTTTAACACAGTTGTTCTCTGTTCTTCCGGCATATTGATTTCAAGGTAAGGCAAAAAGGTCTTCTTTCTTAAGAAAGTAGAATTAACCAATGTCAGGTAAAATGTTTTAATTTTCTCATGCATCCCATTACAAATTCATATGCAAGGTCAAAAACACAGGTGTAAATGAATGGTAGTGAGTTAGTTAGTCACCTATTTCTACCCACTTTCATACGGTATCTACTTCTACAGGTAATTTTCCTCCCCAATAACTCTTATGGACTCAACAAGTGGTGTGCTTTTAGATTAGCCATATATAGCCACAGAATTGAGAGAGAAAAGTAACTTGACTAGCTAGCTAGTTAGTCAGTTAGTTTCCCAACTCCTGTAACGTACTACAACATTATACCTGGTTTTATGCAGTAGCCAGGTACACAAACATATGCAGTATATGTTGGAGTGCTACCACATTAGATAGTTAGTTAGTTACTAACTTATACTACCTACATACAGTTTTCCCTACAAGTACAAAGTTTGGAACTTTTTTTCTCCGTCTGTTATGCTTGTTTTTTTTCTCCAAACATTCTACTTATACTTACAAGCTACCTAACTAACTAATACATCAGGTTTGACTGAAGACGTTGAAAAACTTTTTGAGTGCAGCTTGCCACCTGCTCGGCGCCTTGCACATAAGTACACCTTTTAGGCCCTATATGTGAAGCAGTGCACTTGACGGGGTGAATTTTATCCAGGTACTATCTGGTTAAGGGAACCATTTTTTTATCCCTGGTGCATCCATTGTGTGTACACCGTAGTTTGCTTATTTAAGTTGTTTTATTAAAAAAAGATTGAAGTATATGATTATTTTGTTGATTTAGAGTGTTTGATCTGAAGGAGCGAAATTTGAAAATATAAACAATGTATTAGTTAGTTAGACAAAATTTTCAACCAAACTTTTATTTTGATTTTCCAAATTTACCAAATTTTTCTAAAAATTTAACCTATTTATACTTTATTTGTTCAATTCTCTGTAAAAAGCGGAAACCAAGTTTCAAAAACCGGTCAAACCGTGGTTTTGGACATAAAACCACTCATTGCACCCTTTAAACCCTCTGCCACTCATTCGCTCTTGAATCTTGGACAAACTACTGATTCGTTTCCCAAGTTTCGATAAAAGCTTTTATTCCGAATTAGAAAACAAATGCAGCTTGCTTTTCCCTTGCAACCATGCTTAAATAACTAACTCTTTCATTTCTTCATACCTGATCTATTCTGCTACTACTTACTTACTTACTCACTCACCAACTTCGCTTAAACTTTAGCTTGAGACAGTCAGCTAGTCAGTCATGCTTGTTGCATCATTTCTTCCCTTTAGTACAAACTAACTAACTAACAAACTCCCGTATAAAAAACATATATACGGGTATCCAAGTCAGTTGCATGATCAACTAACTAACAAGTACTACTACAATCAATCCCTTGATTTCTGTGGAAGCCAGCTGCTGCCTTTTCCATCGTTCATCAGATTTGGAAACTGTGGAAATTAAAAGCCCATAAGAATGGCTTCAAAGATCTCACCTCTACTTAATAAAAAAGCTTGATTGCATTGTTCCTAAAAGCATTATGTTGGGCACGTTTGTTGTTACTCATTTCCAATGCTCACCATACAAACCAATATTTAGTAAGTGAATAACTAACTAACTAGTAGACATTGGAATCTCTACTTGTATAGTGTGCTAGCTAGAGGGTGCAAATTTTGTAATGTTTTTGTAATCATAGCGTTTACACCAAGTTACTACAAGTGGCTCTGGCTGCCTGCAATTTCCCACTGTACTACATGTGTACGACCAGTTTTTTGAACGCGGGCAATAAAGTAGTCAGTCAAAAGTCATCATAAGTTAACGGGTTATAGCTTTTTTGAAAAACGCCATTCGATTTGTTGTTACGACCTGTTGAGAAAATGGAACGACTTGGGGAATTAACAACACGCAAAGTTTTCACAGTCAAATGTTTAATGGCAGTGCACGAGGGTAAAATCAGTCGGTATTTACCAACATGAACCAAATCAAAGTTTTTGGGCATCAACATTTTTGTGTAAAAAACTCACCAGATAGATATTAGTGTCAAAAAAGATAACTACTGGCTTATCCTGTTTTCGAACGGGAGAAAAAAACCGAGTGTACATTTTATAGCTACTCGTCTGTCGACGTAGACATGCCTACTTTCATTTTATTGCACGTTTTAATTTTTATTGTTATGACTGAAGGCTTTTAAGACGAAATTGAACCTCAATTTTGGATTCAGCTTCATGATCCTATCAACTCTGCTCTGTTTGCTTTCGTTTCCAGTAGAATGACACGTTTTCTAATTCTGGGACTGTCTGTGTTTGTATTACGTTGGCTTGAATAGAGTCTCCAGATTCGCAATCTTTACCTGACCAAGTCATTCACTTGGAACACACTAACTAACTACGCAGCAAATAATTCCCTACTTGTTTTCAATTACACAATCAGAGCAAGTGCAAACATTGTGTTTGCTAGCATCGTGCTCTAATTCTAGCTCAGATTTGTGTCGTCTTATGGCTGACTGAAATCCTGAGTCCTGTATTACCAAGTTAGTTAGTTAGTTAGTTCGTGAAAGTGAGTTGCTTACCTTATCAAATGCAATGAAAATAGCACAAGCGAGTGACTTATTACGTAATAATAACACAATAAAGTGTTGTATACAACTTTTCGCTACGATAGTGGTGTGAGAAACTAATTACACTATTGAAATCGAATTGACGGCTATACTATAAGTATGCCACTGTTACACCAACAAGCATATTAAAATTATATGAATGATCTATCATGTTGACTTTCTGAACTCGTATACAGATTGTTGTATGGCTCTGTGATTAAAGATTCAAAAGAGAAGTACAATTTTTGCCAGATATGATCATGATAAATATGGACTGCCCTTTTGGATTTGGGAAGCCGCATTGCAGAAGAATAGAATGAAAAGATTTATTTGGCATGGGGCCTTGCTTACTTAGTACTTGTTCAGTTGGAGTTAGAAAGACAAAGGAAAAATTATGGGCGGATGTGAAACTGTTTTTAAAATGTTTGTCATTAATAAAGGGCATGGATTGGAGTCGGGATTTAATTTCTAATCAGTCACTTTGTTTTGATTGATTGTGTTTCTTCATCAATCACATTATTTTAAGCAAGTTTATGGTTTTTATTGTTTTCACATTTAAGCTTATATAATAAACGTGCGAGGTATCTGTAATCTAAGTCTATAAGTCTTATTTTTACTTCCTAAAAATGCTGTAAATGGCGTTTTAGCTAAGCATCATTTAACTCATTCAAATATCTATGTTTTACATTATTTAATCGATTTTTACACCCAGATTTTGTTTTGTAAATCGGCTGTATACTCAATCTCTATCAAAAATTCAGCATACCATAACCCAAGTAACTACTCGCCTCCAAGAAATCTCAAATCATTATGCCAAACTAGTGCCTGTAGTAACAATCCTAAATGAAAACCCTCCTGTACATAGCACATTCAACGACTTGATGGTGTTGTTAAATGCTCCTTTGAAAGAGGGAAAAAAAGTGACGGCACTACATTGTTTTCTGAAGAAGCCCTTCGCGTGTCCAAGTGAATGAGGCCCCCTACTGGTCCAATGGTGGATCAGACAATCAGGCTCTTGAAAATAACGAGCCTCTGGATCACGTATATCTACCGTGGATTTATAATGATAAATACTTGGTTTCTCTCCACTACAACGATCATGTATTACCTCGCTCACTATACTATGTTGCAACTATAAACTAACATAACATATAGTAAACTTTTCTTTGGGTCCCTTCGTGCCTTTAATGGCCTTTGGATTCGATGAGCTTCCTTTTAGAAAATTGAGAAGGCAACTTGATGGGCAACAATTTTATACGGTCACCAATTCAGTCAGTCAGTTAGTTATTCGTTCTTGTGGTAAGAACGGAGGAAAAATTTTGGAGCACAACATATGAGAAGATGAAAAATAAATGAAAATTGAACTGAACACACTACTACTGTGAGCCAGGATAATACACCATGGAGAGAAGATACACATAGTGTAAAAGCATACAGACTTGAATATGTACATACATACACACAACAGTAGGATCGATCAGTTTCATCATCATAAAAAGAAATGGACTCCGCTCTATCAAAACATCCCACTGTTTGACAGCAGATCTGATTAAACTTTAGGCACGACTCTATTCTGACTTTTGTGCTACGGAGAAATAGAAGGTCCAAGGATCCCATGTGTGTTAGTTACTATACAGTAAGCAAGAAATGTATTTTTATTCCAGAGTTGGCTAGCTATATACGTTTTTTTGTCTACTTTTCTATCGTAATATTAATAATGGACAAAGATAAATAGATATGGACCCTGAAGAAGTACCAAAGGTCTTACATACAAGTCACTTACTCCATTCAAAAACGGCTACTGGACTGACTGAGGCTATCTAGTGCAAGTATAGTCAAATCCAATTTGGGATTCACTTTTTCCCCGTGTCAATTTTTTCATTTCATACCTGGATCACAAATTAATCAAGTTGAAAAGTATTGCTCGGATAGATTCCAAAGTTTGTTTTCCATTACAAGTTAGTTAGTTAATGACTATCTATAATATCAGTTTGTTTTCATTATTAGTTAGTTAGTTACCCACTGTATATAGAATCCAAAAGCATTTCATATATGAAATAGCTTGACGAAAGAAAAAAAACAAATGGACAGTAGCTCACTAGCTCATCATCTTGTTTTTTTGTGAAGAAAAAAAGTCACTCACTCACTATCTAAACTGCAATAATGGCTCATTACTTGGTCATTATTATGCAAGAGAGAACGCAGCAAGATACAGGAGCTGTTTATTGATTTAAATTATTAAATTTTTCATTTTTTATGATTCTCACATACTTTGCAACCACTTTGTAACTTGGTTAGTTAGTTGGAGTGCTATAGATGTTTGAACGTAATGTACCAACTTATAGACTAGTTATCATCACCAATAAATAGAGAGATAATGTAGTTAGTTAACTAACTGCATAGCACAAGAATGTTGTAGCAGTCAAGTTATTATATGCAGTGTTGTTTGAATTTTAATGAAAACTGCAATTTCATGAACACTTAACATCAATCAACTGTTGATAGAAATGTGTGTTGGGCTCTTGTTTTTTTGCTGCCCATGGTTCATTAGTTTGTCTCGTTAAGTTGTAAAAATGTTTTCCTGTATGTATTGATTGAACCAAAATATTTTGGCTTCCAAATTAATTAATCAAGGTGCTCACTTCTTAACTAACTAACCATCTATCAAATAATGTCATTCACTACTATAGATGAAAAGTAGATGAAAAAATATTGTCTTTTATGACTTGTGCCTACAGTCAATAAATATTGGTTGTATAACTTTCTTGATCTGGTTCCAAGAAACAAAAGTTTTCACTATTATGAGCATGCCAAAAGCAGCTCATGTTTACACAAACATTTATATTGTGATGGGCCCCAAAAAACATGTCTCTATTCAACCAAGTCATTCAAGATGCTATAAACATGTGGGATTGGGGTGCATTTTTAAAAGTGTGCAGCCCGCCTCCAAAAAAGATGAACTTTGTTGTTTAACACAAGTTCTTTGTGTGCATAAACGGGAAATGTCAAATTCAGCTGAAAACATGCTTACGACATAGCTTTATGAGCTCATATTCCTTATGCTCGCACGGTAAAGTTTTTGATCCCCGTCACAAAGTCAAAGCTTTAAGGGAATGCAATCATCCATGCGTGTTTTCTACGACTGCAGCCAAATGCTAGATTTTGCATCTATGGGTGTTTGGCAGTGAACTGACTGGGGATAAGTCTATGCAAACAAACAAGGGAGCCAAAGGAGCGCTTAATTGGATTCCTTAATATGGAAATGAGTGGGCTCCATTCTCCCAAAGCGTCAGTCAGTTAGTTAGTTACTTATCATATGGAAGCTGTAGCTTTGTAGTATTGCATACAATGTTTTACATGTCAATCATTCACTCCAGCAGAAGCAGGAGCATCGATTTCAGCCTGCCAGGGCTGTTGGAATACATTATGTGAAAGAAATCTGAAAGCTTTATTCCTTTTGAAAACACAAAGCCGATTGTACATTTGTACTGTGTGTAAAAATGAACTGTCATCGTGTGTGAAATGTACAGTTGGCATTTCAAGGTGAGAAAACGGAGTCATTAGAATCTTTTGCTAGTAACTGACTAACTCTCTAAATACACACAACAAGTGTACATGTGGACAAGATTCATAGTTAGGAATTATTGTTGTCACTGCTGAGATTACGGTTGCAATTTTTCCAAGGGTATTGCTCTTTTCAAACTAATTCAATAATAAGAGTTTGTTAAGTAATCTATACTGTTGGCTCTATAAATGCAGTCAGGAAAGTTTTCCGTGATTTTTTCCAATTTTCCCAAGTAAGTTGGTGGAAATAAAAATGTTAGATTGTATAGATACGTTTTAGTGGGAAAAAATGCTTGGTAATTCATCCCTACCTAGTGAAAATATAATTCACGTGCACATTTCAAGATATCGATTCAACTATAGTTAGCTAAAGGGAGTGTAAATCTTGTATCGCTCATACCACCAGCATTAATGATACAGAAGCAGAAATTAAGAATAAATGCTCCCGGGTATACACTATCTGCTGAGTCACACACAATTCAATAACACCACATATAGGTTCCTCGTATTATTACATAAACGGACAGAGTGAGATAAGATTGAAAAGACAAGGGATAAGGATACATAAGGATTGGAGCAGCACTACATTATTAAGTAGACAAAGGTGAATTTTGTTGTATGATTGCCTGTATTATTATGAATTTTTTTGTACCGGGAGTCTGTGGCCCTGGAAGTGATTGCAATGATGCCTTTTGAAATGGAAACAACAATTCTAATCAACCGAGATGCAACTGACATGCAACAAATGCCACACAACTTTTATAAGGTTACAACGAAGGGTACAAAGCTCTGGTTGAGTAAAGAATAAATCCAAGCACTAATACACAGCATATGAGGTTGAGATAGTTGGATTCACTGAAAATAGAACTAATACCATGTTTTAAAATCAAATATTTTTTAAATTCTTCGTTACAAGAAATAAATACAAAGCAATAGGAAGTCTTTGCTTACAAATATCGTTCGAGAAAATGGCTATAAAAAGCAGGACTTTTCCTTAAGCAAATGCGTTTGTTAGTCACCGTCATTGTCAGTCCAAACCTGTGGCTTAGACGGAGGCAACAAAAATCAATGCGTTCCTTTATTGGCTGTTCTGAATCAACCTGTCTGATTTTTTCCCAATTGAAACCCTGTAAGGTAAAAGCTATGACTTCCTTGCTCTTGTGAATCATTGCATAGTGTAATTTAATAAGCCTGTGAGGTTCATTTCAATTAAAATCCTTTATTAAATTATGCCGATAATCGATAACCAGAGTGAATCGTGTACTAGTCTCAACTAAATGCACTATTATGGCAAATTCAATTCCAGTTAGTTTCAAGAAAGTGATTGGGATTTACAAACTGAGTCGGGTACCTGTTTCCCACACAAGATATAGCTACAACAGAGACACAATAAAAATGAAAGGATATGTGATGCCTGGCATTTAAATTGCAAGTTAATGCAGACAAGTTTTTTTATTCAAACTGTAGAATCCATTCTGAAATTTGATCCTGAGAATACTGACTTAGCAGGAGTGCACTTGTTTTTCTTTTCTAATCCAAATCAACTGTTTTGATCAAATTCACAGGTGTGTACGTGCACATTAGAACTGGTTTATTCATCCAATGTATAAGTTCAAAAAAATCAGAAAAAGCGGATTTAAAGTAACTTTTCTTGATTCCCTTCTTGACAATTCTGTTGACTCTTTATTTCCCGAATAGCAAAAAAGTGTCATTGATTGACTTGTTTTATATAAACTTCACTCTCCCCTTGTTTGACAACATTTTTCGAATTTTCAAAATCTTTCTCTCCAAAAACTTACAAACTACATGTTTTTTCATGTATTCGGCATTTGTATTCCTATGTTACAGAAATAAAGAATAAAAATGCTCCTATACACTATGT
>Ga0210040_10007312_pt1 | contig 13434 bp, 14 predicted proteins | sample CryGeyCG12114_NA_FD_185462 | JGI IMG/M metagenome (GOLD analysis project Ga0210040, IMG submission 185462) | Groundwater microbial communities from aquifer - Crystal Geyser CG19_WC_8/21/14_NA (SPAdes) (version 2) | ecosystem: Environmental > Aquatic > Deep subsurface > Groundwater | place: USA... | reverse complement strand
TGCCCGGTATGGTGGCCGCTCTTACTACTTTACCCGTTATCGGGGTGCCCGTTAAATCCAGCAATTCCATCGATGGCTGGGATTCGGTTTTATCTATTCTGCAAATGCCTAACGGCATACCCGTAGCCACGGTGGCGCTAAACGGGGCGGCAAATGCCGGTTTGCTGGCCGCCCAGATTTTAAGTACGTCTAACCCGGTTATAACCACCAACCTGGAAAAATACCGCGAAACCCAAAAAGACAAAGTAATGCGGGCCGTAGAAGAACTGCGTAAAGGCGGTTTAGACGAAGATTAAGCAGGTTATACTAAATAGCATAAACTTACCTGCATATATTATGCTGTTAATTATACTACTATTACTTGATAGATGCGCTTTTAGAAAATCCCTGCTTTTTCTCCAAAAGGTAAATAATCGTGCTTTGTAGCGGCGTGGCAGTGCCACACCGTTACTGGAAAACCGCAAAATCTATTTCAAGTAGTATCAGTAATTTAGAAGGCTACGAAAAGTAATTTTAATAGAGATGAAGGTATATGGGCGATGGTATTATACAATAAGTATCTAATTACCCCAAAACTAAAAAGGCAAACCAAACGGTTTGCCTTTTTAATATAGAATTATAAAGATTAATTGGTTTGTGCTGCACCACCCTGGCCTTGACGCTGACCACCGCGGCCATTACGCATTTGCGCCTGGTTAGCCTGGTATTTGGTATATTGGTCGGCCGTTAAAATGGTTTTGAACTGGGCATCGTACTTTTCCTGCATGGTTTTCATTTCCGTCATCATGGCCTGGCGGTCGGAGCCTTGCATTTTTTGCCGGAGTTCCTGCCGCTCAGTCATTTGTTGTAACAAAACTGGCTTCAGTTTTTCACTTTGTTCGGCACTCAGGCTTAATTGCTCGGTCATCATCTTGAGCTGGCGTTCAACTCTTTCGGCAGGTGTTGCCTGATCTTGTGCTCCTGGGCCTTGTTGTACGAAAGTAGTTTCGGCTTTAGCAGTTATGGCACCTGTTCCCAGAACAGAAAAGGCCATCATTAAAAATAGTTTTTTCATAATTAGTTTTTAAGTAAAGCTTAGATAGCTAAACGGCAGAAAGGTTTAATGGTCTTGAAAATAATTATTAATCGAAGCTGATTGATAGGCTGACTGCAACTAAAGAAAAGCAGATTTTAAGCAGATATCCAGTTAATTATTTTGGTTTGAAAATAAACCAAAATGTTACAAAACAAATAAAATTTTGTACTTACTTTCGGGTATACGACCCGCTCCTAGGTAGCGCAAAAGCAATATTTTAGATAAGCTATTAAAAATAAGTATGTTATATTTTAGGCCACATTGTCCTTTTACTTCCTGGCCCAAAAAGGTAAATTAAGCGTTAGATCGGCCTTAGTTCTGAAAAGGTGATTTTTTATGCGCAAAGTTATTGCAATCGTTACCAAAATTGTTTTCAATTGTAAATATTTCTTTTTGTGGTACCAGTTATGAAACCTAACCAAAATATTTCGCTTCAGGCTGCCCAGCATACTGCTGATAGCCGTATTTGGCAGGAACTAAACCAACTCTGGCGCCAATTGCCTTACCAGGAAATCACTACTGATTATAGCCATTTTCTGCAAAGTAATCCGGTGGTGGAAAAAATGTTAGATAGCAGCCCTTGTATAACCTGGATTATAGACATGCGCACCATGCAGTATGTTTATATGAGCCGCAATGTAAAAGAAAAACTAGGGTATGCGGTGCAGCAATTTACAGAAAACGGAGTTGCTTTTTTTAATGATATCGTGCATCCGGAAGACCAGCATAAAATATGGCGACTCATAAAGATAGTGTGGGATTACCTGCTGCATTTACCGGCCACGGAACGGCCTTTTTACAAATTTAGTTGCGATTACCGCCTGGTAAAACCCGATGGTACCTGCATCCGCTTCCTGGAACAGAATTCTGTTTTGCAGCTCGACAGTCAAGGTAACATTACCCACCTCCTGGGCGTTGGCTCCGATATTACCCATTGGAAAAAAAACGATAACATACTAGCCACCGTCATCTCAACCAAAGACGGCACCAGCTTTACCTGTACGCCCGAAGATACAAACCTGAAAACCCAAACCATGCTGAGTAAGCGCGAACGGGAGGTAGTGCGACTGGTGGCAGCGGGTTACAACAGCCGCCATATTGCCGATGAACTTTTTATTAGTGTGCATACCGTAAATACCCACCGCCAGCACATCATTGAAAAAACAAACGTTAAAAACACCAGCGGAATGGTGCAATATGCTTTCAGTCATGGGCTGATATAATTTTACCGAAAGATGACGTTGGTATGTTCGGGTTCTGTTAAATAAAATTTATATTGTACTGCGTTTACCGGTATTGCTAACCTGCTTTAGCCGTATAAATTTTTTACCAGTCTCAAATCCATGCAAAATCTGTATAAATGGCTTTTACCTATACCCATTCTTATTATTTGTTTAGGCGTATATTTATTGCTCACCGGCGAAGCCATTATTAAAAACAAATACCGGCCAACAGTTCAAATTCAGCATGAAAAAAATCCGGAGAGTACCCGGCCGCGAAATGAAAGTATCTCTCCGACAGAAACTCCTATTTTGGATAGTTTTAGCGCCGATTTGAAAAGTAACCGCGATTCGGCTTACCCTTATTTTTTGTTAGGCGCCGGCCTTTTACTGGTTTTATGCGTTTTGCCCCGCTTAAGCGAATTATCATTATCGCCCACCAGCGGAGTTTCCTTAAAGATACTGAGCGAACTTCAGGAAACCGTAGATGAAGTTACCGCCACGGCGCAGGCATTAGCCTATAAAACCAGAGAAGCCGCCGGTGCGCCCAGCCTTTTAAAATCGCCAATGCCGGACTTAGCCGCCGAAATAAATAAACTGGAGATTAACCGGGCAAAATTAGCGGCCTATGCCACTATGCTGCAAAAAGTTACCAGCAGGAGTAAAGAAAAGTAATATTAACCCGGGTTTAAATCGGACGGAAATGCATTTTAAATTAACCAAAACCAGCTTTCATCTACAACTAATTGCAGGGGAGTAGAGTAATAAAGCAATAATTCTGAAGCGTAAATTACGGCTTCTTTTTCCGGCGACCTTAAAAATACCGCTATGTGTCAGCATCATCAACATCGTCATTCTTTATTCTGTATTTTACCGCCTTATATTTTAAGATCTATCGCCGAACACGGTAACAATAATCAGCGGAAAATGGCCTTACGGGCTTTAGTCGGTGATCCTACTTTCCGGAGTTTACGGCTAGGACCACGCTTATCTTCGGATGTAAACCGGAAAATACCGTCGGCGTTTTTGGTGGCCGGCGAGAAACAACGGACTATTTTTACCGCTAACCAATCGCAAACCTTACCCGGTACCATTGTGCGCACCGAAGGGAGCCCCGATAGCGGCGACATTGCCGTAGACGAAGCTTACAATTACCTGGGCGCTACCTATGATTTCTTCTGGAAAGTTTTTAACCGCAATTCCATCGATGATGAAGGCTTGCCCTTAAATGGCACGGTGCATTTTGGCCAGGATTACGCCAATGCTTTCTGGGACGGGCAGCGCATGGTTTTCGGCGACGGCGACAACGAGTTATTTAACCGGTTTACCGTTTCCATCGATGTGATTGCCCACGAGCTCACCCACGGCGTAACCGAAGACGAAACCCAGTTGTTGTATTCCAGTCAGTCCGGAGCCTTAAACGAGTCAATATCGGATGTATTTGGATCTTTGGTGAAGCAGTACACTTTAAACCAAACCGCCGCCGAAGCTGACTGGCTTATTGGCGCGGGCTTATTTACCGATAAAGTACAGGGCTCCAACGGGCAGGCCGCCGCCCTCCGATCCATGAAAGATCCTGGTACGGCTTATGACGATCCGGTACTGGGCAAAGATCCGCAGCCCGGCCACATGAACGATTTTGTGAATACTTTTGAAGACAACGGTGGGGTGCACATTAACTCCGGCATTCCCAATAAAGCTTTTTACCTGGCCGCCATTAACCTGGGCGGTTATGCCTGGGAAAAAGCCGGCCGTATCTGGTACGAAACCTTACTGGATTCGCGTCTGAAACCCAACGCCAAGTTTCAGCGCTTTGCCGAACTTACCCTCGAAAATGCGAAACGCTTTGACGCCGAAGCAGCGGTGCGGAATGCCTGGGCCCAGGTAGGTATTTTGCCTTATAACGAGAGTATTGATTATAGTATTTAAACCAGAGGCTTATGAAAGTTTATTTTAAACCCGAAGGTGGTTTTGGTTTTTTCCCCGGCTTAAATAAACCCTTAGAACTAAACAGCGAAACCTTACCGGCCGAAGAAGCCAGTCATTTGAGAAACCTGGTGAACGAAGCCCGTTTCTTTACTCTGCCTAACCAAAACGAACAACCTGTGCGGGGAGCCGATATGAAACACTATACCATTAAAGTGGAAGATAAAGACCAGGAGCATTGGGTGCAGGTCAGCGATACCGAGGTCAATCTGCCGCTGCAAAACCTGGTAAATTACCTGAATAATAAGCAAAAGAAAGTAGGAGTAAAGTAAAAGGCTTGTTTTCGTACTTCTTAGTTCATTTATTTGATTTAATCTGATTTCGTGCAAACACTAAAAGACTATTTCGGCTATGCCGAACACTTCATAAGTCCGGATTTACCGGTATCACTGCCGGTGCTTTCATCTGCAAGACAAAGTGATCTGGCGCCGGTATTAGGTACTACTGATAATATGGCACGGTACGTTAATTACAGTATAGCCATGAGTAAAACGCGGGGCTTTCTTTATTTTGCGGCCGCCAATATAGATGGTGCTTTGTTTAAAAAAGTATCCCGGCAAGATAACTGGCGCAAAGACGACCGGATTGATTCTGCTTTTCAGTGGGGAGAGGAATTATACAAAGCTGCGAAAAGCGATTTTGACCGGGGCCACATGGTAAAACGGGAAGATGTGCAATGGGGCCAAACGGTGCTGGAAGCGCAAAATGCCGCTGATTCTACCTTTTTTTATACGAACTCAGTACCCCAACACGCCGACCTGAACCAGAAAATATGGCTGGCTTTAGAAGATTATATCCTGCACACCGAAAGCGTACAAAACCACCTGCGTATCAATGTTTTTACCGGTCCGGTACTGGCCGAAACGGATCCGGTTTTTGTAACCGCAGTAAACGGTAAAGAAGTAAAGTTACCGGTGTTGTTCTGGAAAGTAGTCGTTTTCACCAAAGGCGACGGTCAGTTATACCGCGTAGGCTTTTTAATGGGCCAAAGAAAATTATTGTTGCAAGACCAGATCATCAGACCCGAAACTGCCGAACCCGCTTTATTAACGGAGTTATTCGAAGATTTTGAAGATGCGGAAACTTACCAGGTAAATATTGCTACCATCGCAACTTTAACCGGATTAACTTTCCCGCAGGCCCAGGATGTGTACCAGGACCAACGGCCCATTAAATTAGTCTTGGAAGAAGTAGACGTACCAGTTGCTCTGCTGAATTTGGAAACTGCCGGCACCGAACTGGGTTATCGAATTTCAAATTTAGTGTTATAATCAGCGTACTGATTTGAAGCAGGATTGATGATTTATATGGCTTGCTCTGTTCAGGAAAACCAAAATGCCGGAGTAAAAGATAAGTAATAGGACATAAATAACTATATAAAAAACTTAAGGGAAAATTACCACCCCTGCCCCTCCTAAAACAGGAGGGGAGCTTTCAGCATATTTTCAAATCTATATTTTATTTTGTCTTGTTACTTGGTTTATATAAAGGAAGATATTTTAGAGGTTATATTGTAAGAAAGAAACTATGGCGAAAACCTATAAAGTGCAGGTAGAACTCAGCACAGATGCTACTTTACAGTTATTTAAACTGGAAGGCTATCCCATTGCCCTGACCCGCACGTTGGATAATGTGTACAGACTATCAATCAGCGAATTTCCGATTGACGGGGAGCTGGATTACTACGTACATTGCACCGGCTGGAACAAAACTACCTGGAGTTTGAAAATTCTGGTAGATGATAAAGATGTAACCCCGGAGCCTATAAAAGGAGTAATTGAAAAAGGCTATTCCGCCGTGCGGGGTGCCATCCAATTTTAATTTATGCTGCATGACAAAGAAATACTACTGGCTTAACTTATTTATTTTTTCTTTAGGTATCCTGCTTTCTTATGGGGGCCAGGCCCAAACCTTTAAGCCTATTTTTGAGGATGGGGAAGGCAGATCTTCCATTATAGCCCCGCTGGGTTTCCTGGGCGTGAATACCGAAAACAGCAGCATCCGCTTCCAATATTTCTATTCTCGCTCGGCGGAGCTAAACCCAAAAATTCCGGCCGAAATAAAGCGCAACCGTTTTTACTGGGGCGTAGACGTAGCCGGATCGGCAGCAGGCGGATTATCTGATTTGTTTTCTTACGGCAGTTTTACGCCGGGCACTTCGGCCAGCTTATTTTTAGGCCACCGTTCGCTGTTTTTCCCGGCCCTGGATAAACAAGGCGCCCCGGTTTTGCACGGTAAAAATGAAATAGCTATTGAAGACTGGTTGACCTTGCGGGTAGGCGGACAAGTAGCTAATTATACTTTATACGATGAAAGTTTGCCTTTTGCCAACCAGATTTTTAGCGAACGGTTCCGGGGCTATTTAACCCAATTGGCCTATAATGTACTAATTGGTGGGGCTACTTCTATCGGGGTTTCCTGGGATGTGGCGCGGGTAAATAATATCGACGACCTGACACCAGTTCAGTTCCGGCAGCAAACCGTTATTCCGGACCCCGGCGGCCAAACCACCCGTATTTTCGAAGAGGAAGTAAATGCTTATGCGGGCGGGTACGAATCTTTTATTCAGAATACCTTTAGCCTGGATGCCGTACATTATTTTACGCCCGCTTCCGATATAAACTACGCCCTGCATGCTTATGGCCGCTTAAAACACGCCCATTCACAAAAGGTTTACCGGGCCGGCCTGGGTTTTTACTTATTCCCGCAGAGCAAAATAGCCGGTGGCGTATTCGTAGAATCCGGTGACCTGACGAACGAAATATCCGGTACCCCGCAGTTTTCCAAAAGAATAGATATGGGCTTAACCGTAAAGTTTATCCTGCCCGGTTTAGGCGTGCCTAGTCCTTAGTTTAATTGTAGCTGCTAACAAATCTAAATCATATCATTAAAGTATATAAAATACTAAAACAGTATATGGGGTAATTTTACAATAAAAAAGGTTGGTTTTAGAAGTAATTACTTCTAATTAAAGCTAATTCTATCGCCGGCGTCCTCGCCGGTGATGCTATTCTTCCAGTCTCTGGCCGCTAAAGCTATTCCTGAATTGTTTTTACAACGACAGCTTATTTCTACAAGCCAAATACCGGAACAGCAAAATACGGGCGCTCACACCCGCCCCAGTTAATGCTTAACAGTATCTTATCTTGATTGCCATGAATAGTAAAGACGGTACCAGATAGATGTTTCGACAGGCTCAACATGACTATGTATTTTGTACCCTGATCTTAGACTAAAATAGGAGGAAGTTTTTACTTTTAATTCCTGTTTCAAAATGTATAAATTAATTTTTTAATATCCGGCAATAGCGGCGGGAATCGGAAGCTGATACTAGTCTGTGGGGAGAGGACCTGTAAGGATTCCGGTGCCGATGCAGGAGGCATTCCGACGAAAGGAGGAAAGGAAGACTTACCCGTCCGAACGCCACGGACGGGGCCCGCCGGCCTTGAGGCAACTTAGGCTATTGCCCCTTCATCAGCATCATGGCATTGAAAGATGCAATCTTTCAAACCAGAAGCTTTTACAAAAGCCAATTATTTCCTCCCCAACCCTACCAAAGGGCGACTCTGCATTTTTTGTGTAATATAAATTAGTACTCAATAGAATAGTGGTAAATATCTATTTTAGGAGAATGTATTTACTTGTACTAAAACTACTCTACTTTAAAAATCCCGTTTTTAATGGCGTAAAGTACCAAGCCAACACGGGTAACCACTTCCAGTTTCCGGAATAATTTGTCGCGGGTATCTTCTACCAAACGCGGGTTTATTTTTAGCAGCGGCGCAAACGATTTATAAGGCAGTTCGGTACAGGCTAATTTCAGAAATTCTATTTCCCGGTCGGTTAAATCTATATTGGCTTTTTTGGGCGCGTTAATGTTTTTTATGAGAATCTGGGTTACCCTGTAATCGTAGTAAGAGCCTTCCTCCACCAGCGTTTTCAGAGCTGTTTTTAATTCGGCCGGGTCAGCATTTTTAAGCACGTAGCCGTTAACGCCCGACTTTAACATTTTCAGAATGGTTTCATCATCGTTGTGCATCGAAAGAGCCAGAATTTTAACTTCCGGAAAACGCTGTTCCAGCCAGCGAGCCGTTTCGTAACCGTCCATAATGGGCATGCTGATGTCTAACAACACCACATCGGGCAGGTTTTGCGGCGATATTTTTTGGGTGAAATCTTTCCCGTTTTCCGCTTCCCAAACTACCTCAAAGCCGGTGAAATCGTTTATCAACTCCAGCATGCCTTTCCGGAATAATTTGTGATCGTCGACCAAGACGACTTTAGCAGGATTGATGATTTGCATAAGCGTAAGTTTTATTCGGTTGGTAATTTTAATTGTGCCAGGGTGCCTTCGCCTGGCTTACTTTGCAGGCTAAACGCCGCCCCAATTAAATTAGCGCGGTAATGCATATTATTCGTGCCAATGCCTTTCCGGGGCTCTTCCGGGTTATGCAAAGCAGCCATATCAAAACCCTGGCCGTCGTCTTTTATACTCAATATAATTTCGTTGGGTAAGTACATGAGCAAGACCGAAATAAGCTTGGCTCCAGCATGTTTTATAATATTATTCAGGGCTTCCTGGGCAATCCGGAAAACAATTAATTTTTTCTCCGCATCCAGGGGCCTTTCATCGCCGTGTACCGCAAAAGTGGTTTCGTATAATTCGGTTCTCTGAATCAGGTTGAGCTGAAACCGCAGGGACTCCGCCAAACTCTGTTGTTGCACAAATTCGGTATTTAATCTTTTCGATAAATCCCGCAGGTCTTGTATGGCCTGGTCCAGCAATTCTTTACTCGAGGTTACTTTGCGCGCGCTGGCGCTGTTTTCTTCGGTTTGGATGCTGCTGATATGCAGGCGTACCAGCGAAAGAATCTGGCCGATATTGTCGTGAATTTCCTGGGAAATAGAACGAAACGTTTGCTCCTGCATTTCCAGTTGCACTTTCAGCAATTCCTGCTGATTTTTATTTTTTACATCTTCAATATTCCGCAGGTACTGGTGGTAATGCCGCTGGTGAATAAATACAAAAATGATTACAAAAGACGTAAACGTTAAAATCAATAAGGTTATAGCAATTACAAATTGTATTTCTCCTGTAAGAGTTGACATATGATACCCCTAGCTAAAAAAATACATAGAATTAAAAATAAGACATTATGCGTGAGCCACACCAATCTTAAATTTTCTATGTTTAAAAAAGTAAGTTTCTTAAACGTAAGAAATATATAGAAGCTTCCCGCATAATAAGTAAACAAACCGGTTACGTACCAAAAATTTTTAGATTTGGCAATATCAATGGTGGCCGGACGCAGCAAATTTTCCAGGTAATATAAAAAAGAATAAACAACAATCAGGAAACTGGCCACGCTATAGGAATTGCTGTTAAACGATTCTAAGTTTTCCCATTTTATAATATTAACGAAAAAGAAAATGCCAAATATTACCAGCAAGCCATACAGAATATTACTGCTTTGCTGAAAATTTAAGATAGTTGAGAAATAAATGGTTAAGATAAAAAAGGAGACCGCACAATTAAGATGGTACAGGTATAAATTATTTAAAATTAAATACTGATCGTAGATAATAGATATGGTATTAATGATAGTCTGGAACAGGATAAACCAAAAGATGTAATCCCGCCGCCGGCCTTTCTTTATTTTAAAGAAAAAATAAAGAAGAAGGGCCCAGGGCGAAATTACATCCAGAAATATGGTTATCTGCGATAACATAAATTTTACATTATTATTACTTTAACTAGCAACCCGGCGGCCGGGGGCAACCCGGAACGACTTCACCATCAGTTTGATCTTTGTCGTCGGTGTCACTAATAGTAGTTGCCTGAACTTCAAATTTAAAAACTTTACCTTCATGTTCATCATGTATTAATACCCGAATCGCCAGCGAAGTAGTATCCAGGTCATCTTCTTCTATTTTGGATAGTAATTCCTTAATTGCCCGCGCCGAAAATACATACTCTGAACGGTAAATTTGTTTAGCCATAATTTTAGTTTTAAATGGTTATTGGTTAAATATTTAATTGATAGTTTACTGCTATTTTCTAGAACTTATCATAAAGGCCTATTAACCCACCAACAGAACTAACCTGTCGTTCCCTAACCACTTTTATCTAGGGCACCATAAATATTTGTTTATCGGGAATCCTGGCTACCGTTTCAGGGTGTTTTCACCTGAAACAAATTATCAGTTATTCCACTACCCGACAATCTATAGTTTATCAAGCACTAGTAGCTTTTATTTAGATCGTAAAACTTTATTTCCGGACCAATTACATTATACCCTTTAAGATAGTAACTCAGCAAATCTGCGTGCTCCTCTTGTTTGAGGAGGGCAGACGTAAGTGTATAATGAAAAATAACCCGGTTAATCTTTCTTTTCTTAATTGCTGATAGCTTTATTCTAAATCCGGATTTACAAATATTCCGCTAAAATGGGTAGGTATCAATGTGGTTTCTCCCATAATATTGCGCAAAATCACATTCGTGGAATATCCTTTTTCCCACTTTTAAGCTTCTAAAGTCCCCAACTGGTATTGTGAATATATTCATTGTGAGTAGGTTAGGTAGAAAGTACATTTATACTGTTCACAAAGACTTTACCCAATTTTAATTTAAATTAATTGTGAACTAATAGCGATCGATTATGGGCCAGAAAACAGAGTGCGCTTTGTCTGTACCTCCACCGATAACCCGGCTATAACCCCGGAACCCCTGAGCAAGCGGGAAAAAGAAGTTTTAAAGTTAGTAGCCGCCGGCTACAGCAGCAAGCACATTATCGACCAATTAGAGCATCAGTTTGCATGCCGTAAACACCCACCGCAAAAAAAATGATTGGGAAAACCAATACTAAAAACGCCGGCGAACTGGTACAGCACGCTTTAAGTAACCAGTTGATGTGAAAAATACTGAAAAGTAGGTATTGCGGGCCGGTTTTTACTTATCTACTTTTAAGCAACACAATATCAATGCTTTATAAGAGTAGGTTTGGTGCAATAAGATACCTTAAAAGATAATGCTTTATGGTGGCGACCAATATGCTGCATAACGCCCTGGGTTGGACGTTTCGGCAAATGCAACAGTACAAAACAAAAGAACAATTACAGGCAGCCCACAACATGCTACAGCATATTGCTCTGGAAGCCGAACAACAACGACAAAAAGAAGAAATTAAAGTCTTGCGGCTGGAAAATGAACTGCAGGCACAGCGCGAACGCCTGGGCCGCGATCTCCACGATGGTTTAGGCTCCCAACTTACGCATATCATTTCCCGCCTCGATTTACTGGCTTGTGCTAATGCCCCAGACCCCAGCCAGCTTTTGCGCCTAAGCCAATTTGCCCGCGAAATGAACCAGACCCTACGGGAAACCATCTGGCTCCTGGACCACGAAACCATTACGGTAGCAGCCTTTGGCGCCCGGCTGCACAGCATGTTGCTTAAAGTTTGGGACGACCGGGATACGCCCACGCTGCATTGGCAATTTAATAATACGCCGGAAAACCCGGTACTGCCGCCGTTGGTAGCCCTGCACCTGGTACGCATTACCCAGGAAGGAACCAGCAATGCCCTTAAATATGCCGGAGCCACGCAGGTAAGCATCAAGTTGGCGGTTCATAACAAGGACTTGCAATTGACTATTTTGAATAACGGACATGGTTTTGATGCCACCAAGGCTGGTGCGGGCTTTGGCCTGAGCAACATGCGCAAGCGAACCGAAGAGGCAAAAGGAAGCTTTAACCTGCGTACCGGCCCATCTGGTACTTCTATCAAAGTAACCTTACCCCTAAATACCTGAAAAATACGTCATTTGTCGTATTTACAAGCTTCTTTTTACGCAGTACCTTTAGTCTATTAACCAACCTCTATTTCTACTTTGGATGCAAAAGATAACCGTCGGCATAGTGGAAGACAATACCCAACTGGGGCAGGATATCCGGGACAAGTTAGCTTTAAGCGAAGAAGTAGAAGTGATTTTTGAGGTACGGAATGGGAAGGAATTACTCCAAACATTAGCGAGTGGTACAATTCCGGAAGTGTTGCTAATGGACGTGCAAATGCCGGAGATGAACGGTATTGAAGCAACCTGGCAGGCCAAGCAGAAGTACCCGGATCTAAAGATTGTAATGCTAACAGTGATGGATGATGAGCGAAAGCTTTTTGAAGCCTTACAGGCCGGTGCTTCGGGGTATTTACTTAAAGATGCCAAGCCCCACCAATTGCTGAATGCCATTAATGATGTGCTAGAAGGTGGATTGCCACTTTCTCCTACTTTAGCCATCCGGGTGCTAGGTTATTTAAAAGGAGAAAAGGTAATACCTAAACCACCTATTACGGCAATAGAAGTTTTAAGTAAGCGGGAAAAAGAAGTACTGGAGTGCTTAAAGCGGGGTTTGGTAGTTAAGCAAATTTCAGAGGAATTATTTATTGCAAACAAAACTGTTCGCAAGCACTTGGAGCATATATATGAAAAGTTACACGTGCATTCAGCTAATGGAGCAATTATAAAAGCAATATGAAGCTAATTAAGGATCAAAAATTAAAATAGTTACTGAAGGGTACAGTTGTGAATGGATTTTATTATCACAATAGAATCTTGTTAATATCAAGTTATAACTTAGAATCAACAAACAACAACGTATCAGGTGATAACACTTGATGCGTCTAAAAATGCTATAATATATAACATAAAAACTAAACAATCCTAAATCATTAATTGATATAATAAAAAGTAAATTATTTAATCACTTGAAAAACTAAGTAATATGATAATTATTAAATGCTTTTATGTTTGTTTAGTTTTATTATGTTTGTTTAGTTTTATTATGTTTGTTTAGTTTTATTTTGTTTTCTATCCATTGATAGTAGTGCGCAAGTGGTACAAGATACTATTGGTACATCTAAAATTAGAAAATATAATAATAATTATAGGATTAACCAGCAACAACAACAGCAGGTAATTAGAAATGCTTATTATGGAAAAACCAAGAGCCTCTTTAGAACAGTCAAGGATGTGTAAGTACCCCCTTTTTCGGACAGTCTAAATTAGACTTTTCGCCCTTGATTACTACTATTATCAAGAAGTGGGAATGTGGTAAACTTTCGGCGGAGGGATAATGTGCCGGGGTAAGTTTTCCATAT
>Ga0210040_10007311_pt1 | contig 13435 bp, 19 predicted proteins | sample CryGeyCG12114_NA_FD_185462 | JGI IMG/M metagenome (GOLD analysis project Ga0210040, IMG submission 185462) | Groundwater microbial communities from aquifer - Crystal Geyser CG19_WC_8/21/14_NA (SPAdes) (version 2) | ecosystem: Environmental > Aquatic > Deep subsurface > Groundwater | place: USA... | reverse complement strand
ATAAAAAGGAACAGGAATTTAAAAACGTTCTCGTCTTACATTTCTCAAAGCTGGATCTAAGAATGGACTTGGAGCTTCTTCAATAACTTTTTGATTTCTTCTTTGAATGCTGCACTCTCGTTCATTAAGATAAACACCATTCCCATGAGCATCCCTTAAAATTTGAATTTCTATATGCCTTGGTTTGACCACAAATTTTTCAACAAGCATTCTATCGTCTCCAAAAGAAGATTTTGCTTCATTTTTAGAGAGTACGAAGCCTTCCCTAACTTCAGCCTCGTTGTGTGCTATTCTCATTCCTTTACCACCACCTATAGTAATAAAGATTAAGTCAAGTGTGTCTTGGTGTTGGAAATACACGTTATTCTGTTGAGTGATATTATAATATACCTCCAGCTGATGCTTTAATCATTACCGGGAATCCGATTTCTTTTGCAACTTTAACACACTCATCGGCATCTTTTAATTCACCATCATAACCAGGTACCTAAAAAAAGTAAAAGTAAGATAATCTACTAATGTGCATAAGAAGATTTGAGCTAAAATAAATAGGTGAAATAATACAATTTGTTACACATGTATATTACATACATATTTTTTATCTAAATGTAATATAAACTGGCAAATAAAAATTACTATATGAACTCCCGCTTTGTGGGCAACTCGCTTGGATTCTATTTTATCTCCCATTCCATGAATAGCTGCAGCAGATGGTCCAATAAATTTCACTTTCATTGCTTCCTGAACAAAGAGAGAATTCGCATACTTATATTCGTTTTTCGTCTGACCTCTTCGTTAGAAACGATTTATGCAAAGATATCACTATTCTTCAATCATGTCAGACTAACCAATTTTTCCACAAATGAGGCATTTTCGGACAGAAATCCATAACCAGGATGAACAGCCTAATAAAATTATGCAATTAACTACGATTGCGGTATGTAATGCATATGTCAATAAAATCATGTCAGAGAGAGAAATCCGTGGATTTGAGTGGAAAACACACCTGCGCTCCAGTCTTGTTTACTGCATCAAGAATATTATCCATCACTAAATAACTTTTCGAAGCTGCAGCTTCTCCAATGCAAACCTTCTCGTCAGCCATTTCCACATGCAGCTAGAACCATAAATCATTGTAATAATTGGCATTTCAGCCAGCAAAGATATCCTAACGAATGAGTGCATAACAAAAAAATTAATAATCGATGGTCTCACCGATCTGGAATCTGCTGTTGAATAGACAGCTACTGTTTTAATGCCCATTTTCTTGGCAGTTCTAATCACACGGACAGCAATTTCTCCCCGATTAGCGATCAGAATTTTGTCGAAAGTTGGTTCGGTGAGATCTATGGGATTGGTCGTATATCTTGTATCTCTCCATTCTGTTGGATTGATAACCGGCTTTGCAGCAGTAGCGACTTTGCTTCTTCTACAACAAGTAGTACCAAACTGACGAGCAAACGAAGATCTTAGCAGCCAGAGCATATTGGTCTTAAAATTAGGGAAAATTTTTCAAGTTTTCATTTAATCGAGTGACACTAAAACAGATACACATAGCCTGGGTCTACACAGTGGTAGTGGTCAGATGTTGCTTACCATTGTATTGGCGGTTATATCCGTTATATCCCTTGAATAAAATAATCAAAACGTAACCAAGAACGGGTGGAGAAAGGCAAATATTCAGAAAAAGAGGAAAAGTATCTTCTTGTTCAGCTGAAGCAGGGAAAATCCACAGAAGTCTCCTTGAAGCTACACGAGCCAATTATCCTGGATAATGAAACTTTACTTCATGGTATGATAAAATACTATCTTCACTTATTAAGAATTTTTAATCTCTCTCAAGCATGAGAAAGAGATCTAAAGGTAATTAATGTTAATGTTAAATTATTACAAGGAATATCTAAACATTTTGGGTTCCCGCCTTATATTTTCAATGTTTAAACAATTAAGCAAGTTAAACCGCTGATACCTCGTTCAAAAATATAAACAGGTCGACAGCACTAGTCAAAGTGGTCAACGAGTCAACGTCAAGCTCAAGGCAAGCAGATTTGGAATTTGAAAACTCTTGTCGCACTTTAAAAAGTTTTCGTTAAGTAATGCCTAACTGCCAAAAAAAATCTTAAGCATTATTTTGATATCCTTGTTCTAGTCAATCAATTGTCTGTTGTCGTTTATCCTATAGAAAGCGAATGAAGAATTTTGGTGGTCCCTTCACCGGTGGCTGAAATTCGGAATAATAATGAGTGGTGTCCCCAGTGTGCCGGCGGTACCCACGCCCAACCCATCTTCCATAGAAGCCTCGGACCAAGTGAAAGCAGTAATAAAAGAATTTCAGGTAACCACACAGCACCAACTGTTGTAATTAAATAAATCAAGTATTGGGTCCGAGTTCAGTATGTGGGGCAAGAAAAAATTCAAAGTTCACCACAGAGTGTAAATGCTACGCTCGTGGTTGGAAAACCTAACCTAACTGGAAAAGAAGCTCAGCGCACCTTTTTTTGGCCCCACATACTGAACCCGGACCAAGTATTGACTGTACTTTGCATTGTATTTTAAGAACTTCAAGAACAAAGAAGAAGTTAATTTATTGATTAATTATTGTCATCTCACAGGCTATAAAAGGAGTTCATTCCGCATTTAGTGGTTACCTGAAAAGTTCCATGAATGCTAATGATGAGATATACAGAAACCTACAAGAGGGACTCGCAAAAGTTATGCGAGAAAATTCTTCTTCGGATGCTGTCGAGTTTGCAGTCAAGCACGTTGTTCATACTGCGGGGCAAAGCTCTAATGAACAAACTATTACGATACTTCTTAAAGTAATCGAAAGCTTTGTCACTTCCTTCGTAATGCCAGCCAGGTTAATATTAGTTTATTTGAAATATTTTATGCCTTAGTTCTAATTGGTGTTCCAATATGTTATTATAATGTAAGGATATTTTAGGTTAGTATGTGAGTCTTTGGTGGAAAGTGAGTGGCTTGTGTACAAAAATTCCATATTTTGGAACAAAAGTTTCATCTTGATGAGAAAGATAGTTGGGGGGACGGATTATAAAGGAGTACGGGAGATCATGAAGGTACGTAAGCTAAGCTATTCATAATACAAAACTTCTAAATTGTAATGAATGTATGCATTACCCATTTTATTCTACTGCTGTTAATGTAGATCTGTTTGGAGAAATTGTCGAGCTTTCCTGCTCAAGTTCCTCAATCTTGTCTCCCACAGTTGAATGCAATTGTTCGACTTTTGACTCACATTTTTGACAGAAACGCATGCTTATTGCCAGCATACTTCATTGTTAACGAAATTCTAAAAGCTTACCCGGAGCCTAAGAGATTTCCTCATTGGAGTGTGAGCAATCTCTTGTCAGAGTTTGTTGACAGTTTTCGCCCCACTGCTCAAATAGTGCAATTGATTGGGAGAAGTAATATGCTTCCAGTTGTGGAGCATTGGGGACATGCGCATCATTTGGTACATTCATGGAAACTTGATCCAGCAACTCTCCGTTTTGGACTTAAGGGTACTTTACCTTATGACAAGGACTTGCTTCAACCCCAGGAAAAATTACTGAGGCAAGTATATTAATTTATGCATTTTTGAAATTTAAGGTCATGTGATAGTATAGTAGGGTTGCGGTTTGCGGTGAATATTGACTGTTTATTTACTGCTCTCGCTCTCAGGTATATTTTGGAGCAGCCATATTCCAGGGATATGTGTTGTGCTATTTTAGGATTACAAAAACAGGTAAAAACAACATAAAATTAATTATTACGCGTGGAATATAAAAATGGTATGTATTTAATTTAATGAATCGCAATCATAGCACACTTTTTTGTTCATATTAGCATAAAGTGAGATGCGTAGCCTTAGAGGAACGCCTCGTAGAACTGGTTATTTCTGCTATGGAACGAACTGAAACAGAGATGAATCAAGCAAATGAAAGTCAATCTGGATTCGAAGAGATCTCCGGTGCCACATTATACATGTGGCAACATTTGTCAACACAACTAATATTTTTCGTACTGTTTCAGTTTGCCAGCTTTCCTCACATAGTAATGAGTGTGAATGACAAGGCAAGTTTTTTAGTTTTTTTAAATCTAAAAATATCTTTATTACATGTTATGTGGGGTAGATTAAGTAATAATCGTGTTTTCTAAAAAACAATATTTACAGCTTGCGGAAATAAAACTTTTCAAAGGAAGAGACTTTCTTATGTGGATTTTGCTACAATTTATTTCCGGTAGCATTCAAAAGAATCCTGTAAGTCCTGCCTTTCGTTTTAATTATTTGATGTAATTACGAGCATTTAAAAACTGAATTTTTCCATGTTTTTGTCCAGTTAAGTGACTTTCTTCCTGTTCTGCGGCTATACGATCTTTTGTATGAAGCTGATAAAGAAGAATCGTTACCCATGCCAGATATGGCGAAATCATACTGTACCTCTCAGATGGCTGCATGTTGCATTTGGATTCATGTCATGAAAAAAGCGCAAACAGAGAATACATCTCTTCCCAGACCTTTGCCCATTGCATTAAAAAAACATTTTGACTATTTGGATATGCTTGTCCAGCCAAACGGTGGAAGCCAGTTGCCTCCACTTCAGATGAATGACTTCAGAATTCCACTACTTTGTAATGCTTTTTCAACCAACCAAGAGCATTTCTCCAGGTTTGTAAATTACATCTTGTAGTTGTAGAAAAATCATGATGCAAACATTTGTAACGATGACTCAGAGGTTAATTTTTCGTCTTTGTACTCTTTTAGACCAATGGCAGCCTTGGTAGAGGCTATACATGGTTCAGGAACTACTTCGAATCAGACCTCATCTGCTCCTCTTTCCGTTCAAATACTAGATTCTCTAACTGTCCATACGAAGATGAGCTTGATTCATAACATTGTGACTCACATTATGAAAGTAGCTCAATCAAAAACAAATCAGAACCTTGCTCCAGCTCTAATTGAAACATATGCCCGTCTTTTGGTGAAAAAACTCATATTATCACAAATAAATACAGGGATTGGGCAAGTAAATTAACACATTTTTTGTCGTTTCAGGTGTACATGGAAATTGAATCTTTAGGCATCAAAGGGTTTATTAGTACCCTGCTTCAGGCTGTCTGCAACGCACAGGCTTGGGGGATTTTGCATACTTTGTTGGAAATGTTTTGCTATCGTTTGCATCATATTCAACCTCATTACAGAGTTCAGTTGCTTTCTAGATTGCATACGTTGGCAAGCAATACGCACATCAACTTGTCGCAGCTTCATTTGTGGTGAGCTAAGTTAGATTTTAAACATTATGGAATAATTTCAACCATGGAATTAATTGGAAAGTTTAAATATTGCAATTAATGTGTGAATATGTACTATGCAGTATTGAAGCAACAGCCCTGAGATTGATCACAGGAACAGATGAAATAAAACTGATCAGTGAATCGAAATCATTGGTATCAACTGAATCTGAAGAGTTGAATAAAGCCCTTGTTTTAACATTAGCAAGATGTATTCACATTTCAGGTATTGTAACTCGCCTGAAAAACAGCTGTTTTAAAATTCCTACTCCTTAAATACTTAGATGGGAATTATTTTATATTAGGCTTAGATACATTCTACGCAGGATCTGATTCGAGTTCTGGAACTTGGTTTAGAGATATTTTGACTACCATAATGCAGCACACTCCTCATAACTGGTCAACCCATACTCTACAATGTTTTCCAACCGTCCTTACAGAATTTTTTCAGCAAAATGCGATTTCAAAGGAAAATAAAGAGCAGCTCAAAGTAAATATTTTATTGTACACCTGATAAAAAAGTGATTAATTATTAAAACAGTACGTTCGAAAAAAACAGTGCGGATTTATACCAGTTCAGGTTCAAAACCAAATCGTAAACAAACATTTCGAATAAAATCACAGCCCTTGCAGGCTGTGCTATTGTGGACGGCAATTTTGCCGTACTGTGATCAAAATCCGTGCTTTTTTAAATGAACTGTTTTAATTTTTCACCGGAAAAATTATTTGTGAGATGATTTAAGTTTTTATGTTGTTATCTCATTATAGAGCATGGTGGATGAAGAATATAGAAACTGGAGTGCAATGAGTGGCAATGAACAAGAGCTAGTGGAACACTTTTCCCTTCACGGGTCTCCTCCTTTGTTTTTGTGTGTCGTGTGGAAAATGATCATTGATACAGACCGTGTCAGTCCTGTGGCTTTTAAAGTCTTAGAACGAATTGGGTCCAAAGGAATTTCTATTCATTTACGGAAGTATTGTGATTACGTCGTCAGTGAATTCGCCAATGCAGGTACATTCCTTATCTTTTACAACATAAATGATTTAGTTGAAATCTTAGTCCGCTAATTCATCCTTTTTAGGGGCTGGAAATTTCGTGAACAAATTAGCTGATGCTGTTACCGATATGATATGGAAATATAATATTGTTCCATTTGATAGACTTCTGCTCTGCATGGTGAGTAACTATCCCATTATAATGAGCCTGAATTCTGAATTAACCAATTTAAACTTTATAAATATAATATGTACTTGTAAACAACAAAAACAATCGATTCGATGACATTTTTTTTCTATGTAAAGGCTCTTCGAGCGAATGAAGGAAATGAGGCACAAGTTTGCTTTTTCATTATCCATATGTTGATGGTGAAACCACCAGAATTTCGTAACAGAATTCACGAGTTTGTTTCGAATAATTCACCTGAGCACTGGAAATTGAATGATTGGTATTTACGAATTTTTGACAACAAAATATTTATAACATTCGCTAATATCTTTAGATCTGTTGGATTTGTTACATATACACAATCTTTTGTTTATAGGCACGAAAAACATAAACAGTTCCATACGAAGTTTCCTGAAAAGTTCATGTTTGAAGATTCTAAGCAGCCACAACTTCCAGTGTATTTTGGAAATGTCTGTTTACGATTTTTACCCGTGAGTTTATCTTAATATCGTTTAGAGTTAAAGTAAGACGGGTGGAAGGGATAAGCATCCAATTAAGCTAGCAAGTAATGTTGTAGTCGTAATCGAACAATTGAATTATTCTTGTGCTTTGCAGGTATTCGACATCGTGATTCATAGATTTCTTGAAATAAATGTTGTGGTCAAAAGTTTGGAAATGATCTTGGAACACATTGGGTCTATTTACAAATTTCATGGTAAGTGTTTTTCATTTATAATAATAATCAAATAATCAATTGTTATGCTATATGGTGTGTATCCCTTTTGAAACAAACATTATTTTTAATGAACAGATAGACCAATTACATATTTGTATCAAACATTTCATTATTATGAGTCTCGACTTCGTGATAAACCGTCCCTGAAAAAGAAACTTTGCTCTTCCATTCTTGGGTCTTTAAAAACTGTGAAAGCAGCAAACTGGGCTCTCACTGAAACCTACAATAATTATTTATCATCACAAGAGGACACGTGGAATCCAGATGCGGATTATTACGCCACTTTGATATCTCGATTTGTAGATGGTGAGGAACAGGATAATTTTTGCCATCAATGCTTTTAATTTTTTTATTCATGTTTTTTATTATTTTTTTTCTCTTAAAAATTTATCATTTTCATGATGTTTCTGTGTTTCTTAATTGTAGTAATTGAAGGAAAGCGTAGATTCTTCACTGGAGTTGATTGGCGTTATAGCGAATTTCCAAATCCGGTGGCGCATGTATTGTATTCCACATGCTTAGAAATCATGGCATTGCCCGTGGTTCCATCTCAAGCAGCGTCAGCTATAATTCAAGTTGTTACTCAAGGAAGAGCGTTTTTAGACTCAACAGATATGAGCACTGAACAAATCGAAGGATGGTTTAGTGCAAGTGGTTTGATTCTAGTTTCATTGCCAGATTCCTATTGGCTAGTTTTGCATGATAAGATCATGTCAACTGTGGAAAAATTGACTTCATGGTCTTTCAAGTACTCTCCACTAGTACTGTTTAACTTTAAAAGAGTCCACAATGGATTCTTGTACAATGAATTTTCTTACTTACTTGCTCTCGCTCATTCTGTGTGGCATCATCTGGGTACTGGACATATTTACCATATTCATCAGTAAGTAAATTTATGTTTCCATCCAGATTTTCTTTACTATAAAAGAAGTATATTTTCAAATCATTGATTAATATCGTTTTCTTTGCATAGGCTGATGGAAAAGTTCGTTCCAGTTATCAAAAATGAGATTCAGCTGCTATTTGTTTGTCATTTGGTTATGCCATTTCTTCAAAGGTTTAATTCTGAAAAACCTCCACTTGTGTGCAAGCTAACGATAACGCTTTATGAACTCTTGGAAGTTGTAGATAAAGCAACTCCAGGAGATCTCATATACATGGATATATTTTGTGATCTTCTGTATCACATAAAGTATATGTTTACGGGGGACATTGTTAAAAATGAAATTGAAGCGAAAATTCGTAATCTTCGTCCAATTCTGCAATTACGGTTGCGATTTATTACTCACTTAAATTTAGAAGAAATTCCTGCATCGTCTTCTAGTAAAAGTACAACGTCACAGGCTCAGAACGCACAGCCATCTGGAATGATGTAGTAATCGTTGTAATTATTGTAATAAGATTGACTTCATTTGTTACAATTGGTTAAGCTATGAAAATATATTTTTATTTTTGTATTATAGTAATGAGTAGAAAGTATAGACTTTTTTCTTTAATGTATAAAATTTAAAAAACTGTAGTATGTCGTTTTCGAGTTTTTATAAGCATTTGCAACAAAGAAGTAATTTACAGGATTGAGAACGAAAGAATTGAGTTATTCTATGCTCTAGTACCCGAACCCGGATTACATCGAAGGGTGTATTATAATAATTATAAAATATTTTTTCTTCTGTAGTTAAATAAAGTCAAAACTATTTTTACTGTAAATATGTTCGGATTTGCTCTGCATTTTTTGCACCTCTAACCGAGAAGATAATATTAGATTTCTTTTCATCTTTGCTGAAGAGCTGCACTAACTCGTTGCAGAACTCCCTCACGCTCCACTGCTGCAGTGCAGTTGACAGAAGTTGCATGAGTATTAAATTTATTTGCCGCTATATTTCGGAAAGCGGCAAAGGGTTCAAAAACTGTGTTGATTTTTATATATTGCCCTTGCCCGTGAGAGAAGGCCACTCGTTTGCAGACTTCACTATTACTTCTTTCTAATTTTCTAAAATCAGATTTGCACGATTTTACTAATTATTTGCACGAGGTATGTTGACGTGCCAGGCATCTGAATATTGCAAAGTGAACTGTCCTATGCGCAACTTGGGGATAGGTACCCATCAACGAAGGCTCGGTTTTTAACAATGAGTTTTAACGGCTGCAACTTTATTTTCATAATGTTTCCATTAAGAAGTCAACTATTCAATTGAAATTGAATTTTGCCGTCTATGGTCTACAAATTTCTAGATTATTGGCCAAAATGGAAAACGAAATAAACTATTCCCCTAGCTGGAGACGGCCCGAAGAGGTTTCAAAGTTGCGCAGCATGAAGCTCAAAAAACGAGCTTTGACGGACAGGCTGTTTTCGTACGTCGTAATGTTAACGTTTCGTTTTTTATGCAGACCTCCATTAAGATGTTACTTTATGATCTTTGCTCGATCTTGTTTTTTCAGCTGCGAGTCTCCAAGCAAGAAAAGTCGGGGGAACACGTATGAGAACAACAGCTATTCGTGTATAATGAAAAGTTGTGCACAGCCACCTCCTGATGACTTTAGTAGTGATTCTACACTTATGGATCTTCTTTCTTACAAACAACCAGCGTCTGTTTTTGGGAACAATTCGGAGCCTCAAACACAGTCATCTACATCTGCTGATACCACATCATTTTTTAAAGATTTGAGGCACGCAAACACTTCCGCTACATTTAACTCTCCTGAAAAAGTTGCCAACGGCCATTTGTCGCAAGCTTCCCCATCTACTAACTTTAGTAGTCCACTTAGGTCTTATTTGCCGTCGTTGACTGGAACGCCTACTGGGCTGAAAACCAGGAGACTAACTCCAACTCCGAATCCTTCTTCTCCTTCCATGACAAGAAAAATTATCACCGCTGTGTCCAAAAATGTTCCGAAAAAAAGAAAAAGTTTGTCGTTTAACACGAGACTGAAATTTCATGAGGAAGAAAACAGCAGTGTTGAAAAATGGCATGAGGATTTATGTGTTGACTGGTCTTTAAAATCTCGAATACTTGTAACGTCTGAAAAATCTTTCGGGTGGACTTGTAATTTGAAAGCATCAGAAGAATCATCTGGATCGTCTGCATTTGTGAGATGTATTGATTCTGAATCCACCAATCAGCATTCTTCGCAACTTGACACAACATTGGGCGCTCAGTTTCATCAGTGCTGTTTGTATTGGCAGCACCCGCATTTCCCTACGATTTCATTATTTCCCAGAGCGAGTAATGATCCAAGTAAAGTTGGAAGACCTGTAAACAGGTTGCTTAAGTTGGATGAAAATGCAATTGACGAAATATATGCGGAATGGTAATTTTCTATCACTAGGAGACATGAGCTGTAGTAAGTTAGTAAGCTGCGTTGTAAGAATTTAAATTTAATTTCATGGGGTAACTGTAGGATGGAATCATTTCGGTCCACATTTAATTTGCTGCGAGCGAGACAGTGTCCATTCTTTTACGTGTGCGCGAACCAGTTCACCATATTATTTTGCGCAGCTGGGACTCAAGGAATTGACACACTACAGATTTATGTGACTCCTTCCAGTAAGACGCTTAGGGATGCATTAAGATCAGAAGGTAACCTCTAAGATTTTTTGGAGCGTGAAAGTGTTTTTTTAACAAAAACTGATTCAAAAGTTTTACGAGCGAGCTTTTAGCACTGTTGCCCGTTTCACATTATATAAATTCGAGTGAAGTAAAATTGGAATCATGCGAGTGCCGAGTGGCATGCGGGTGGCAGCAACAAGCCTCGACACGAAGTATTATTAATGAATACAAAACATATTTCGCTTCTTTAGGAATAGATTTCACTATGCCATATGTGAACTCCTCTGAAGCGTGCCACAATAAAAGCGACGAAATAAAGGACCCATCTTACGTAGCGGAAGAAAACGAGAGTGATAACGAAACAGACAAATGGCTCGATGACATGGGAATATCGCAAAATATAAGTGTATCAGCTAATGTAAAAATGTAATGCAACACAATAGAAAACTATATTTTGTAAGAAAGCTATGTATACGTCTGAAAATTAAATTTTTTTATAGTTCCGCCGAAGATGTTCAGGAAGAAAAAAATCGTCAAAGTTTGCTCACTATTGTCGGAAAAGATTCTCTAAGCTTTTTTAATTTTTTGATTAACTCGAAGTCATTGTTAGTATCTACAATCGGCCAGTTTGCAGGAATTCCCCCTACAATCTTGGCACCCACCGCATTTCGAGGGGCATGTTTACGTTCGTTAAAGGTATGCCACTAATTCTAATGTTTTCTGTAATTTTCTATATTTCCGTGCACTTTACTTTGTATTTATTCATCAGATAAAGCAGAGCAAAATTAAAAATCACAAGGGAGAAGTTATGCATCTAATAGACATGGAAGGGCCCGTACTTCCACACGTTATTCATAGTTTATGCTCACTTTTGCAAAAAACTGTGCAAGATTTCAAAATTCAGACTTCTACCTTGAAAGCGTCAACACTGTTTAACGTCGATGCGATGTCGTAAGTTTACTGTACCATTTATTTTTTATATTCGAGATTCGAGAATTCCTTTTTGACTAAATTCATCCAGTTGTTTTTAATTGGCTATTCTACAGAAAGCGACAGGGGGAAAACAAAGGCGATGGAAAAAAGGAAAAAGCCAGTGCCTTTGAGTTACAGAATCTTAGTGATTGTGGACTTCGGAATAAAATTTTGGAAAAATTCTGTCTTTCCAACAATTGTGATATAGTGAATGAAAAAATTGAACGTTGCTCCTTAGGATATAAATGGTCATAAGTGTTAATAATAGTGTACAAAATTTTTTGGTTTTTGTATTGTATGCTGCTTGCAGATGTTATTATATGTTGTTGTATGTAGTATTTTTTGTTAATTGTTTATAAATACTGCCCGTGTACTTTTAAATTCAAAGCAGCACACGACACACGATGCATTTCTGTTTTGTTTTACCTTAAATATAATGTTATTTCATTTCCAACCACAGCATCTGTAAATGTAAACTGACCCACTCACTACTGTAAGTTTTGTATGTCAAAAATATAAATGAATGGTTTCTTTAGAATAAATAAACTTTTTCAGCGTATGTAATAATACAACTGTACACTTTCTCGAATTTTTATTTTATTGTCTTCTCTCAATTTAATACGGACTGCGTCAACTTGAAATTGCTCATACTATCATTCTGATGAACTGGGTGTGATAAAATCTGTTTCTATCTTTTATACCGAATATATATATTGCGCTTCTGTTCATAACACAACATTTCCTTCAACCTTTGCAACATGCATTTATGCATATAGAGCGCATGTAGAAAAAGAAAATGACCAATAACCAACTTATCTGTTATCTACTATTCTAAACTAAATACCCTGTAATCTGCATAGATGAACAAGCTATAAACAAACTGCTGCAAAACAGAGTTATGAGTCAAAAACATTATTGTATAATTGACAGCGGTTGAAAAGCAAAAGAAATGCAAAACACGCAGCTATCTGAATGTATTGTAGATAAACTGATTTATTACCTGCTCTGTATCACCGTCACCCATTTTCGGCAACTAGTTGTAAGTAGTAAGTAAGTAAGTTTAAAACACCGCTGCAAACAAAAGCCGTTAGCAACTTGAAACTATTTGAAGCCGCTGAAACGAAACGTTTACATTAAACATGGATTCCACACAATGTCGCGTTTAGAAAAGGCGTCCCAATATTTCGACTATATATATGAAGATGGCGCTCGAAGAAGTCAAGAAAATCACTTGCATCGACGGCTTGACGGTTGGTTAGATAGTAGCAACTAGCAACTAGCAACCGAGGTTTTATTCTGAAATCATAGAGAAATGCATTATGCAAATACACCTTTTTTGTGTTTGTATTTGCATGATGAGATGCATAAATAGCAAATGTAAAGCATATACAAGCTGCCCCGCGCTGCCGGCATTAAAGTCATTCATCTTCATTCAACATCCGCTCAATTTCAAGTCTACTTCAAGTTACAAAGGCTCTCCTCGGTTCTCATAAGATCATTAGAAGATTTTGGTGGGTGAGTTTTTCTTCATTTTTGTTCAGCCTGTTTGCTGTGAAAAGTGTCAAACGCGAAAGAGTTGTTCAATTTGGCAGCATCAATATCTCCTATTCAATTTATGAACTTATCAACTTTAATATCTGTTTAAGGTGAAAGTGACTAGAAGTTCGCATTGTTTATTGACATTTAATTGTTGCGTTTTCATTGGGGGTGTGGGGTGTTATT
>Ga0210040_10007310_pt1 | contig 13435 bp, 12 predicted proteins | sample CryGeyCG12114_NA_FD_185462 | JGI IMG/M metagenome (GOLD analysis project Ga0210040, IMG submission 185462) | Groundwater microbial communities from aquifer - Crystal Geyser CG19_WC_8/21/14_NA (SPAdes) (version 2) | ecosystem: Environmental > Aquatic > Deep subsurface > Groundwater | place: USA... | reverse complement strand
GCCGGGCTGATCCCGGTGAAGCGGGTGAACAAGCGCTGGAAATGGTGCGGCGCGTAGCCGACCGCCAACGCCAGCTCTGCAAGGGTCGGCGTCCCGTCATGTGCCGCGATCAGTCTTGCCGCTTCAGCAACGGCGGCGTGGTCGCGCGCGGCCTCGTCCGGGCGGCAACGCAGGCACGCGCGAAAGCCTGCGGCCTGCGCTGCCGGTCCATCGGCAAAGAATTCGACGTTGCCCGGGGCCGGCCGGCGGGCCGGGCAACTCGGCTTGCAGTAGATGCGAGTTGTGCGGACGGCGACCACGAACCGCCCGTCGGCAGCGCGGTCGCGAGCGGCAAAGGCCGCCCAAGCCTGGTCGATGTCGAAGGAGGCGGATGTCTGCGTCACCGGGGCAGTTTATCAGCTGGCCCAGCAACTGCATCCCGCCGCTTGCGTCCAAACCGGCGGCCGATATGGTCGGCAGAAGAAAAATGGGGGATGTGATGGGGATGGTAGGAAGGATCGGGCGCATTGCGCTCGTCCTGGGCATGGCGACGGCTGGCGCGCCCGCGCAGGCTGCCTGGTTGAAGGCCACGAGCACGCACTTCGTGGTTTACTCGGACAGCAATGTCGAGAAGCTGCGGGCCGAGACAGCAGAGCTGGAGCGGTTCGACCTGTTGATGTCGGCGTTCTCGCAACGTTTCCTGACCGACGTGACGGACGCCTCGCGCAACCCGGATCGCGCGTTCAACAAAGTCACTGTCTACGTCCTGCCCTCCGTGGCTGCCGTGCAGCAATTCGCAAGAATGAAAGAGGTCGCCGGGTTCTACATGCCGCGCGTGACAGGATCAGTCGCGTTCACCCCGCGCCAGTCGGACAGTGTCGGGGAGAACGCGCTTAGCCCGCGGATCGTGCTGTTCCACGAATATACTCATCACTTCCTGCTCGGGAATTCGACTCTGGCGCTGCCCGCCTGGTTTTCTGAAGGATTTGCCGAGTTCGCGTCCACCACCGCGAAACGTGACGATCGGTATTGGATCGGCGTGCCGGCGCAGCACCGCGCGTACGGCCTGCTCGAGATGAATAAGCAGCTGACCATGGGGCAGCTGTTCGCGCCGCCTGCCTCCATGACGTCCGAGCAGACAGAGGCAATCTATGGTCGTGGTTGGTTGCTGACCCACATGGTCATGTTCGACCCGGTTCTTCGCACCCAACTCGGCAAGTACCTGACGCTGCTCAACTCCGGGACAAAGAGCGCGGCGGCGGCGCAGCAGAGCTTTGGCGATCTGAAGGCGCTGGACAAGCGTGCCGACGCTTACCTGAAACAGTCCAGAGTTTCCGCGCTGCCGGTCAGTGCGTCCATCCTGCCGCAACCAGTGGTGGAGGTGCGTGCGCTGACTGATGGGGAAGCGGCCCTGATCCGGATGCGAATGGAGTCCACGCGGGGCGTCGATGGCCGAACCGCAAAGCCGCTTTGGGCGAAGGCCAAGGAGGCGGGCGCGCGTTACCCGGCCGACCCGGTGGCCCAGGGGTGGCTTGCGGAAATGGCCTATGACGCAGGTGACCTCGAAGCGGCCGAGGTAGCGGCCGATCACGCGATCGCCGCCGATCCCACGTCGAGCCAGGGCCTGCTCTACAAAGCGCGGGTGCATCTTGCCCGGCTGGTCATCGCCAAGTCGCACGACGAGGCCGCCTGGAAGGAGGCGCGCAGCTGGATCATCAAGGCGAACCGGGCCCAGAACAACGACGCGGCAGCGCTCGCCCTGTTCTATCAATCATTCCAGATGCAAGACGCCAAGCCCAACAAGGGCGCGGTGGCAGGATTGTACCGGGCGGTGGAGCTGGTGCCACAGGACATGGGATTGCGGTTCCAGGCCGCACGGCAGCGGCTGCTGGACGAGGACGTGCCGGGAGCCAAGGCACTGCTGCGTCCGCTCGCCTATAATCCTCATGCCGGCAGCGATAACCCGGCCGCGCGCATCCTCGCCGCGCTTGATGCCGGTGCGGGCGGACGGGCGGCGCTGGACGCGCTGAAGGAGAAATCGAGCGAGTTGAACAAGGACGAGAGCAAGGGAGGCGGCAAGGATGGCGACTGAGCCGTTCCGGCCGCGCTTGCATGTTGCGGTACCCCATGCTAGCCGCCCGCCACCCCATCGAGGCGCCGATTTCGCGCGCCTCCCCATGTGCATGGGGCAACCGATTGTTAGGTAAGGACACTCATCGCGTGGAGTCATCCGGCGGTATTCAAGCGAGCTTAGGCGGACGCTACGCCCTGGCCCTGTTCGAGCTGGCGGAAGAAGCCAAGGCTATCGATCAGGTTGAGCATAGCCTGCTGGCGGTGCGCGATGCGCTCGCCCAGTCGGCGGACCTGCGTGAGGTGACGACCAGCCCGCTGGTCGCGCGTGGCGACGCCGTGAAGGCGGTGACCGCGACCGCCGACCAGATGGGGCTTGATCCGACTACCCGCAGCTTCCTGGGCGTGCTGGCGGAGAACCGCCGTTTGGGCCAGCTGCCCCAGATCATCCGTGCCTTCCGCCAGCTTGCGACGCGTCACCGCGGCGAGCAAACGGCAGAAGTCACCAGCGCACACCCGTTGACCGACGAACAGGTTGTTGAGCTGAGGCAGCAGCTACGCCAGCGGGTCGGGCGTGAGGTCGCGATCGACCTCAACGTCGACCCGGCCATCCTGGGCGGACTTGTGGTCCGCATCGGTTCCCAGATGATCGATTCGTCGATCCGTACCCGTTTGAATGCGCTCGCCAGCGCGATGAAAGGCTGACGAAAATGGATATCCGCGCCGCAGAAATCTCCAAGGTCATCAAGGACCAGATCGCGCATTTCGGCACCGAGGCCCAGGTCAGCGAGACCGGCCAGGTGCTGTCGGTTGGTGACGGCATTGCCCGCATCTATGGCCTCGACAACGTCCAGGCGGGCGAGATGGTCGAGTTCGCCAATGGCGTGCAGGGCATGGCGCTCAACCTTGAAGCCGACAATGTCGGCGTCGTGATCTTCGGTTCTGACGCCGAAATCCGCGAGGGCGACACCGTTCGTCGTACCGGCACCATTGTGGACGTGCCCGTCGGCAAGGGCCTGCTCGGCCGCGTCGTCGACGCGCTCGGCAACCCGCTCGACGGCAAGGGCCCGATCGTTGCCGATCACCGCAGCCGTGTCGAGGTAAAGGCGCCGGGCATCATCCCGAGGCAGTCGGTGAGCGAGCCGATGCAGTCGGGCCTGAAGGCCATCGACGCCCTGGTGCCGGTCGGCCGTGGCCAGCGCGAGTTGATCATCGGCGACCGTCAGACCGGCAAGTCGGCCGTGGCGATCGACACCTTCATCAACCAGAAGGGCGTCAACGCCGGCACCGACGAGAAGAAGAAGCTTTACTGCGTATACGTCGCGGTCGGCCAGAAGCGCTCCACCGTCGCGCAGCTCGTCCGTACGCTCGAAGAGAACGGCGCGATGGAATATTCCATCATCGTCGCCGCTACCGCGTCGGACCCCGCGCCGCTGCAGTTCCTCGCGCCCTACACCGGCACCGCGATGGGCGAGTATTTCCGTGACAACGGCATGCACGCGCTGATCGTGTTCGACGACCTGTCGAAGCAGGCCGTGGCGTATCGTCAGATGTCGCTGCTGCTGCGCCGCCCGCCGGGCCGCGAGGCGTATCCGGGCGACGTGTTCTATCTCCACTCGCGCCTGCTCGAGCGCGCCGCGAAGATGTCGGACGAGAATGGCGGCGGCTCGCTGACCGCTCTGCCGATCATCGAGACGCAGGCGGGCGACGTGTCGGCCTATATTCCGACCAACGTGATCTCGATCACCGACGGTCAGATCTTCCTCGAAACCGACCTGTTCTTCGCGGGCATCCGCCCGGCGATCAACGTCGGCCTGTCGGTCAGCCGCGTTGGCTCGGCCGCGCAGACCAAGGCGATGAAGAAGGTGTCGGGCTCGATCAAGCTGGAGCTGGCGCAATATCGTGAGATGGCGGCGTTCGCGCAGTTCGGTTCCGACCTCGACGCATCGACCCAGCGCCTGCTGAACCGCGGCGCGCGCCTGACCGAGCTGCTGAAGCAGCCGCAGTTCAACCCGCTGCCCTTTGAAGAGCAGACGGCGTCGATCTTTGCCGGCACCAACGGTTACCTCGACAACGTTCCGGTAGCGGACGTGGTCCGTTACGAGAGCGCGATGCTGGCCGACCTGCGTGCGAACCATGCAGACGTGCTGACGGCAATCCGTGATTCGCGTGACCTGGGCGACGAGGCCAAGGGCAAGCTGAAGGCGGCGCTCGACCAGTTCGCCAAGTCGTTCGCGTAAACACTTCCGTCACCCCGGCGCGGAGCCGGGGTTCTGGGCCGCAAGCGGTGCGCTGCTAGGCCCAGGACCCCGGAACAGGCCCGGGATGACGACCAAAGGACCACGATGGCATCCCTCAAGGCCCTGAAGCTCCGCATCGGCTCGGTTAAGTCGACGCAAAAGATCACCAAGGCGATGAAGATGGTCGCCGCAGCCAAGCTGCGCCGTGCGCAGGAAGCGGCGCAGAACGGCCGTCCCTATGCCGAGCGGATCGAGCGTGTTGTGGCGTCGCTGGCCGGGCAACTCGCAGGCGGGCCTGCCGTGTCGCCGTTGCTGGCGGGTACGGGCAAGGACCAGACTTACCTTCTGGTGGTTGCGACGTCTGAACGCGGCTTGGCTGGTGCGTTCAACACCAACATCGTGCGGGCCGCGCGTCGCCGTGCCGAAGAGCTGAGCGCGCAGGGCAAGACGGTGAAGTTCTTCCTGGCGGGCAAGAAGGGTCGCGTGCTGCGCCGGCTGTTCCCGAACCAGATCGTGGCCGATCCCGATCTGTCGGCGATCAAGTCGGTGACGTTCGACGACGCGCGTCGCGTGTCCGACGACCTGCTCGCACGCTTCGCATCGGGTGAGTTCGACGTCGCCGAGCTGTTCTACGCCAAGTTCGTGTCCGCCCTGGTGCAGGAGCCGACCGGCATGCAGATCATCCCGGTCGCCGTTCCCGTGCAGGCTGCCATCCCGGCGTCGGCGTCCGCACCGGGCGATGCGGTGGTCGAATATGAGCCGGACGAGGAGGCGATCCTTGCCGACCTGCTGCCGCGCAACGTCGCGATCCAGGTGTTCCGGGCCATGCTGGAGAACGCCGCGTCCGAGCAGGGCAGCCGCATGAACGCCATGGACAACGCGACCCGCAACGCCGGTGACATGATCAACCGCTTGTCGATCCAGTACAACCGTACCCGTCAGGCCGCGATCACCACAGAGCTGGTCGAGATCATCTCGGGCGCCGAGGCGCTTTGATCCGGACGGCCGCCCTCCTGGCGCTTGCCGCCGCGATGCTTGGCGGCTGTTCCAAGCCCGCGGAGCAGTCTCGCTCCAAGCCGACGCCGGCGCCGTTCGTGAAGAATGGCTGGGCGACGCTGTGGGGTGACGCGCCCGGGACGGTGACCCTGCTCAACCGCATGGGCTTTCGCCTGAGCGATCATGCGGCTTCAGGGCAGGGCTTCCAAGCGGAAGCAAGTCCGACGCCGATGAGTGACGCGTCCGCGCCGCCGGTCAACATGGCGCACCTGACCGTGTCGGGTGACCAGCAGCGGCTGCGCGAAATGCGTTTCTCGCTCGACCTGGTAAACGCGGCCAGTGGGGCCAATGCCCGCCAGCAATTCGGGCGCTGGATCGGTCAGCCAATGAAGCAGCTTGGCGCGCCCGGTGCCGAGCCTGTCGTGGCGGCGATCGAGGCCGAACATCCCGGAGCCGGCACGCTTGCCGGCGCCACCTACGCGGTGACCCGCGAACCCATGCCCAGCGGCACCCGCTGGGTCGTGACCTTCTCCCGCCCAGACGCTATGGCGGGCACAGCAGAGCCGAGGAACAAGTAATGGCAACCGTCGCCGAAGACATCCGCCCGACCTCCCAGGGCAGCACCAACAATGTCGGCCGCATCGCGCAGGTGATCGGCGCGGTGGTGGACGTGCACTTCGACCAGAACCTGCCCGCCATCCTGTCGGCGCTCGAGACCGACAACAACGGCAACAAGCTGGTGCTGGAAGTTGCGCAGCACCTGGGCGAGAACACCGTCCGCACCATCGCCATGGACTCGACCGAGGGCCTGACCCGCGGCCAGACAGTTCACGATACGGGCGCGCAGATCTCCGTGCCCGTTGGGCCTGCGACGCTTGGCCGCATCCTGAACGTCGTCGGTGAGCCGATTGACGAGCGTGGTCCGGTCGGCACCGACCTGCGTGCGCCTATTCATGCCAAGGCGCCCGACTTCATCGATCAGTCGACCGAGAGCGCGATCCTGGTCACCGGGATCAAGGTCATCGACCTGCTCGCCCCTTATGCGCGTGGCGGTAAGATCGGCCTGTTCGGCGGCGCGGGCGTCGGCAAGACCGTGTTGATCCAGGAACTGATCAACAACATCGCCAAGGGCCATGGTGGCGTGTCCGTGTTCGCGGGCGTCGGTGAGCGTACCCGTGAGGGCAACGACCTGTACCACGAGTTCCTCGATGCGGGCGTCATCGCCAAGGATGCCGAGGGCAACGCGACGCCCGAGGGTTCCAAGGTGGCGCTGGTATTCGGCCAGATGAATGAGCCGCCGGGCGCCCGCGCCCGCGTCGCGCTGTCGGGCCTGACCATCGCCGAGTATTTTCGCGACCAGGAAGGGCAGGACGTGCTCTTCTTCGTCGACAACATCTTCCGCTTCACCCAGGCGGGCGCTGAGGTGTCGGCGCTGCTGGGCCGTATTCCGTCGGCGGTGGGCTACCAGCCGACCCTGTCGACCGACATGGGCGCGCTACAGGAGCGCATCACCTCAACCAACAAGGGCTCGATCACCTCGGTGCAGGCGATCTATGTGCCCGCGGACGACTTGACCGATCCGGCACCTGCGACGTCGTTCGCCCACTTGGACGCGACCACGACGCTGAGCCGCGCGATCTCCGAGCTGGGCATTTACCCAGCCGTTGACCCGCTCGACTCGACCAGCCGCGTGCTGGAGCCGCGCACCGTGGGCCGGGAGCATTACGAAACGGCGCGCGCCGTGCAGCAGGTGCTGCAGCGCTACAAGTCGCTGCAGGACATTATCGCCATCCTCGGAATGGACGAGCTGTCCGAAGAGGACAAGCTGACCGTCAGCCGCGCCCGCAAGCTGCAGCGCTTCCTGTCGCAGCCCTTCCACGTCGCGGAAGTGTTCACGGGCATCCCCGGCAAGTTCGTGCAGATCGAGGACACGATCCGCTCGTTCAAGGCGGTGGTGAACGGCGATTACGACCACCTGCCGGAAGCCGCTTTCTACATGGTCGGCGGCATCGACGAGGCGGTCGCCAAGGCCGAGAAGCTGGCGCAGGCGGCGTAATGGCGCTGCACTTCGAACTGGTCACCCCCGAGCGCCTGGTGCGCTCGGAGGAGGTCTATATGGTGGTCGTGCCGGGCACCGAGGGCGATTTTGGCGTGCTGGAAGGCCATGCGCCCTTCATGTCCACGATCCGCGATGGCTCGCTCGCGATCTACCGCACGCAGGGTGCTACGCCGGAGACGCTGCCGATCACGGGCGGCTTTGCGGAAGTGAATGCTCGCGGCCTGACGGTGCTGGCTGAACAGACCGCCTGACCTGCAAGGATGACGGGGAGGGCGATCAGTCGCTCTACCCGTCGCCTCTTTCCTCGGCCGCCGTTCGGGTGAGCAATCAAGCCGCCGGTCGCGCCCTTTAGGCCTGGCTGTCGCGCTTAGCTAAAGCCTGTTTCTAAGCTCGCCGCGCGACAACTCGACAGTGTCTGCAGCAGACTGAGAAGCAGCTAGGCCCGCGGCATCCTCGATAGCAGGCAAGCGCCAGCGTTGCGACCCGCCCGCATCAACTTCGATTAAAACCGCGTGCGCCGTTTCGGTCCCGGACAAACGGCGATGCTAGGTCCTCGACTGGATGGCAGTCCGCTCGGAACCAGTCACGGGCCTAAAGAAAGTTATATGGGTCGACGTCAACGGTGACCCGCGCCTTGGCCGGCCAATCGAGCTTGCCGAGCCAGTCCCGTATCACGTCCTGCACGTCGAGCGCGCGGCGGGCGTGGACGAGCAGGCGATAACGGTGGCGCCCGCGTAGCATGGCGAGCGGAGCAGGGGCTGGGCCGTAGACGTACATGCCCTCGACGCGTGGTGCTGAGCGGCCAACCAGTTGCGCCGCTTCATGCGCGCAGGCCTGGTCCTCCGACGAGACGACGATCGCCGCATAACGGCCAAAGGGCGGCGCGTTGGCTTCGCGCCTTGCCTCCGTCTCGGCATCATAGAATGCTTCCGCGTCGCCCGTGACCAGGGCCTGCATCACGCGTGCGGTCGGGCTGTGGGTCTGGATCAGGACATGGCCCGGCTTCTCGCCACGGCCGGCGCGGCCCGACACTTGGCGGATCTGCTGAAACGTCCGCTCGGCGGCACGCAGGTCGCCGCCCTCCAGCCCCAGGTCCGCGTCGACGACGCCGACGAGCGTCAGGTTGGGGAAATGATAGCCCTTGGTCACAAGCTGGGTACCAACGACGACTTCGATATCGCCCGCTTCCATACGGTCAACGAACTCGGCTGCCTTGGCTGGCGACCATATCGTGTCGGAGGTGACCACCGCCGTCTTGGCATCCGGGAAGAGCAGAGCGACCTCGTCCGCAATGCGCTCCACCCCCGGGCCGCAGGCGACAAGCGTGTCCTCGCCCGAGCATTCGGGGCAGGCGCGCGGCACCGGTTCGATATGGCCGCAGTGGTGGCAGGCGAGGCGGCGGGTGAGGCGATGTTCCACCATCCAGGCAGTGCAGTGCGGGCACTGGAAGCGGTGGCCGCAGGTGCGACATAGCGTCAGCGGGGCATAGCCGCGGCGATTGAGGAACAGCAGCACCTGTTCACCGCGGCCAAGCGTTTCCTCCATGGCGGTGACGAGCTTGGGCGCGAGCCAGCGACCGCGCTCGGGCGGTTCCTTGATGAGATCGATCGCTTCGATCGTCGGCAGCTCCGCCGCGCCGAAACGTCCGGGGAGCTGCAACTCGGCGTACCGTCCGAGTTCGACCTGCTGACGCGTCTCGATCGCCGGGGTGGCGGAGGCGAGGATTATCGGGCAGCCCTCAAACCGACCGCGCATCACGGCGACGTCACGGGCGTGATAATGGACGCCGTCCTCTTGCTTGAAGCTCGTCTCGTGCGCTTCGTCGACCACGATCAGGCCGAGGTTGCGATAGGGCAGGAACAGCGCCGAGCGGGCGCCGACCGTCACAAGTGCCTGCCCGCTCGCGATAGCGCGCCAGGCGCGACGGCGCTGGCTGGAGCGAAGGCCGGAATGCCACGCCACGGGCTCGCAGCCGAAGCGCTGGGCGAAGCGCTTCAGGAAGGGCTCGGTGAGAGCGATCTCGGGCAGGAGCACGAGGCATTGCCGTCCCTGCCGGATCGCCTCGGCCACTGCCTCGAAATACACCTCCGTCTTGCCCGAGCCGGTGACGCCGTCGAGCAGCGTCGGTTGGAAGCGATGTGCGGCAACATCGGCGACCAGCGCGTCGGCCGCGGCGCGCTGGTCAGGGGAGAGTTCGGGCACGCCGTGACCGGGATCGGGCACCGGAAAGGGGCTGTCGATGTCGACCTGCACTGCCTCCAGCGCGCCGGATTTCACCAAGCCGCGGATGACGGCGTCGGACACGTCGGCATGGGCCGCAAGTTCGCGGATCAGACCCTGACGGTCGCCGATCCGCTCCAGCGCCTGCTCGCGCTGTGGGGTGAGGCGGGGCGGTACGCTGCCCGTGGCGCGGTATTCCACCGCGGTGCGCGCGCCCTCCAGCGCGGAGGTGGAGGCGAGCGTCATCCGCAGCACCGCGGCGGGCGGGGCGAGGTAGTAATCCGCGGTCCATTCGACCAGCCGGCGCAGAGGCTCGCGCAAGGGCGGCGCGTCGGCCGCGGCGAGGAGGGGACGCAGGCGGTTATCGCCGACCTCCGCGTCGGAGGGCATGCGGTCGGGTTCCCACACTACGCCCAAGAGCTGGCGCGGGCCGAGCGGCGCGACGACGATCGATCCGGCCTCGACGTTCATCGTGTCGGGGACGCGGTAGTCGAGGGGGCCGAGCGCGGCGTTGAGGAGGAGGACGCGGGCGCGGCTCATCTGTCCCTCATATGGGGCTGGAGCGACTCGGGGCAACCGTTCGGCGAGGCGGCAGAAGGGAGAGCCGATCGGCCTCCTACTCCTGTGCCTGGCTGGGCACGGCAACAACTCGACCTTGCCACCGGGCCGACGCTGTAGGACAGCGAGGCATATGGACGGAATGGTGCATCCGCTCGCGCTAGGCTGGGGCGAGCATCTGACGCGAGATCGCCGTCGGTCTGTGCATACTGTTCGCGCCTACCAAGCGACGGCGGAGCGGCTTCTGCACTTTTTGGCCGAGCATTGGGGCGAGCGCGTTGATCTCACGCGGCTTGCAAGGATCGATGCGACTGACTTGCGGGCGTTCCTGGCGCATCGGCGTGGGGATGGGCTGGGCAACGTGTCGGCGGCCCGGGAGCTGTCGGCTGTGCGCGGCTTCCTGGCCTGGGCTAGCGATGGAGCGCCAACACCGAAGCTGGGGGGGCCGCGGGTCAAGAAGGGTGTGCCGCGGCCGGTGTCGCCCGACGAAGCCGTGGCGCTGGCGAGAGACGTGGCGGAGGATGCGAGCGAGCCGTGGATCGGCGCGCGTGACTGGGCGGTGCTGATGCTTCTCTACGGGGCGGGGCTGCGCATCGGCGAAGCGTTGGGGCTGACCGCGTCGGTGCTGCCCCTCGGCGAGATGCTTCGAGTGACGGGCAAGCGCGCCAAGACGCGGATCGTGCCGCTGCTGCCGCAAGTGCGGAGCGCGGTGGAACGCTATGCGGAGGAGGTGCCGTGGCCGCTATCGCGCGAGGAGGCGCTGTTCCGCGGTGCCAAGGGCGGCCCGCTATCGCCGGCCGTGGTGCGTCGCTCCGTGCAGGGTGCGCGCGGACGGTTGGGGCTTGGCGAACGGACGACCCCGCACGCGCTGCGGCACAGCTTTGCCACCCATCTGCTTGGCCGGGGAGCGGACCTTCGCGCGCTTCAGGAACTGCTGGGCCATGCGAGCCTTAGTTCGACGCAGGTCTATACAGCGGTCGATGCCGCGTACCTCCTGGACGTCTATCGCAGCGCGCACCCCCGGGCCGGCTCCTAGCCGCGGGGGCGCCACGTTGCGACGCGGTACACATATCCGGCGATCATCAGAACGGTGAGCGCGATCGCCGCCGGCCCGACATACTGGTCGATCACGCCGAAGTTGCTGCCGAGGTACAGGCCCGCCGCGGCGAGGATGCTGTTCCAGATCGCGCTGCCGAGAAACGTCCAGATCAGGAAACGCGGCAGGCCCATGCGCGTCATGCCGGCGGGAAGCGAGATGATGGTCCGGAACGCCGGCATAAAGCGGAACACGAAGATCACCCAGCCGCCGTGGCGTACGAAGAAATCGTGGATGCGCTGCACGTCAGCCCAATCCAGCGTCAGCCAGCGGCCGTGCCGGTCGATAAAGGGTCGAAAGCGCTCATAGCCGACGTTGCGACCGATGAAATACCAGAAGTAGTTGCCGACGGTGGTCCCGGCGGTGCCCCAGACGACAAGCGGCCAGAGGTGCATGTTGCCGCGCGCAACCGCCATGCCGCCCAGGCCCATGATGACCTCCGACGGGATGGGTGGGACGACATTCTCCAAGGCCATCAGCAGGAAGATGCCGACATACCCGCCCCAGGCAATCGCATCGAGGATGAAGTCGGTCACGGCGCGCCCGGGCGGACATGGCTCACGGGCGGGCGCGTCGAGCGTTCGGTTGCCGTCATGCGCGGGCGCACTTCGCCTCGATCGCGTCCCAGATCATGCCGGCGACGTCGGTGCCGTCGAAACGCTCGATTGCGACGATGCCTGTGGGGGAGGTGACGTTGATCTCCGTCAGCCACTCGCCGCCGATCACGTCGATGCCGACGAACAAGAGCCCGCGACGCTTCAGCTCCGGCCCGAGCGCGGCGCAGATTTCACGCTCGCGAGGCGTTAGTTCCGTCTTCTCTGCCGAGCCGCCGACCGCCAGGTTGGAGCGGATCTCTCCCGCGCCCGGCAGGCGGTTGATCGCGCCCGCCACTTCACCGTCGACCAGGACTATGCGCTTGTCTCCCTTTGCCACCGCCGGAAGGAACGCCTGCACCATGTGCGGTTCGCGCCAGGTGTTGTTGAACACCTCCATCAGCGCCGACAGGTTGGCGCCATCGGCACCGACGCGGAAGATTGCCTTGCCGCCATTACCGTGAAGGGGCTTGATGACGATGTCGCCGTGCTCGGCCAGGAAGGAGCGTGCTTCGTCGAGCGAGCGCGTGATCAGGGTCGGCGGCATGAAGTGCGCGTAGTCGAGGACGAAGATCTTCTCGGGCGCGTTGCGAACGCTGGCAGGGTCGTTGACGACCAGCGTTTCCCCCGTGATCCGTTCGAGCAGGTGGGTCGCGGTGATGTAGCCAAGGTCGAAGGGCGGGTCCTGCCGCATCAACACCACGTCCGCCTCTCGCCCGAGGTCAAGGTTGACCGGGTTGCCAAAGGTGAAGTGCGCGCCCTGCTGCCGCTGCACGGTCACGGGGTGAGCGCGAGCCCATACCCGGCCATCGCGGTAGTTCAGGTCCTCGACGAGGTAGTGGAACAGCCGGTGGCCACGGGCCTGTGCCGACAGCATCAGCGCGAAGCTCGAATCGCCTGCGATGTTGATCGAGGCGAGCGGGTCCATCTGGACGGCGACGGTGAGGGGAGTGGCCATGTCAGCGCAGGTAAGGCGGCGGAAGGCGCTTGTCACCCGATCCGCTGGTCTAGCCTATCCAGGCGTTCTCGATGTGGCGGGGCGGGGTGCCTGGCGCGAGCAGCACGACATCGACCCGGATGTCGTCGTCTGGCCCGGCGTAGCGGGACATCAGAAGCTCTGCTGCGGCCGCGACGCGGGACAGGCGACGTTCGTCGATGGCGTGATCGAGATCGGCGGCGCTGGCGCGCGTCTTGACTTCAACAAAGGAGATGAGGTTTCCTTTTCGCGCGACCAGATCGACCTCGCCCGCGGGCGTGCGCACGCGCCGGTCGAGGATGCGCCAGCCCTTAAGCCGAAGCCACCAGCCCGCCAGACGTTCACCGCGGCGGCCAGCAGCCTCTGCCCTGCGTTTGGCGGCAGTCGGAGTTCGCGGCTGTGAAGAAGGCATCGGGCGATGCTTGCTGGGTGCGGGGCAGGCGCGCAAGCTGGTTTCGCGCGCCAATGGCATATAGCGGCTTTGTCCGTTCGATAGGTCGTAGCTGTCGCAAACCGCCCGAGCGGGAGCGCCGTATCACAGCCGCATAGCGTTGGAGTACGCTTGCCCGAGAACTGCCATGGTCTCATGCTGACACCTCAAGGTTCGGACGGAGGTGGCGTGAAAGCATTGATTGTGGTTGCCCTAAG
>Ga0210040_10007309_pt1 | contig 13436 bp, 15 predicted proteins | sample CryGeyCG12114_NA_FD_185462 | JGI IMG/M metagenome (GOLD analysis project Ga0210040, IMG submission 185462) | Groundwater microbial communities from aquifer - Crystal Geyser CG19_WC_8/21/14_NA (SPAdes) (version 2) | ecosystem: Environmental > Aquatic > Deep subsurface > Groundwater | place: USA... | reverse complement strand
CGGTGGCCGAGCCCGCCGGCGCCGAGATCCCGCCGGCGCAGTAGTGCTCGAGAGCGCGGTCGAGCACCTGGTGCGCGGCATCGTCGACAACCCGGACGAGGTGAGCGTCGACCTGGTGACGGGGCGGCGCGGCCGCACGCTCGAGGTGCGCGTGCACCCGGACGACCTGGGCAAGGTCATCGGCCGCAGCGGCCGCACCGCCCGGGCGCTGCGCACCGTCACGGCCGCCATCGGTGGCCGCGGGGTGCGCGTGGACGTGGTCGACACCGACGAGGTGCGCTAGCGCGTGCCGGGCCCGGTGCGGCCGCGGGTCGCCGGCGCCCGCCGGCGGCCCGCACCGCCCCCGCCGCAGCCCGCGGCGGAGGGCGACCAGGCAGGGGGGCAGCCCGGTCCGGGCACGCCGGACGCGGCGCCCGCTCCTGACGGCCCGCCCGCGCCGGCGCTGCCCGTCGCTGCGGACCCCGGCGTGCCGGCGGGCCCCCCCGTGGCGGGCCCCCCCGTGGCGGGCCCCGGCGTGCCGGACGGCCCCGGGCTGCTGGTGGTGGGCCGGGTCGGCAAGCCGCAGGGCATCCGCGGCGAGGTGACCGTCGAGGTCCGTACGGACGACCCCGACGCCCGCTTCGCCGCAGGCACCGCGCTGCCGACCGAGCCGCCCGGGCGCGGGCCGCTCGTCGTGGGCTCCGTGCGCGAGCAGAACGGCCGCCTCGTCGTGCTCTTCGACGGGGTGACCGACCGCAACGGCGCCGAGGCGCTGCGCGGGACGCTGCTCATGGTCGACGCCGCCACGCTGCCGCCCGTCGACGACCCGGACGAGTTCCACGACTTCGAGCTCGTCGGGCTGGCCGCGGAGCTCCCCGACGGGCGGCCGCTCGGCCGGCTGGCCGAGGTGCTGCACCTGCCGCAGGGGGACGTGCTCGTCGTGCGGGGGGAGCAGGGCGAGGTGCTCGTGCCCTTCGTCGCCGCGATGGTGCCGGTGGTCGACGTGCCCGCAGGGCGGGTGGTGATCGACCCGCCGGAGGGGCTGCTCGACCTGCCCGGGGCGGGCTGACGTGCGCGTCGACGTCGTCACCGTCTTCCCCGACTACCTCGCCCCGCTCGGGCTGTCCCTGCTCGGCAAGGCGCGCGAGCGCGGGCTGCTGGACGTGCACGTGCACGACCTGCGCGACTGGACCGCCGACGTGCACCGGACCGTCGACGACAGCCCGTACGGCGGGGGACCCGGCATGGTCATGAAGGCCGAGCCCTGGGGGCTGGCGCTGGACGCCGTCGTGCCGCCCGACGGGAACCAGCCGGTCCTGCTCGTGCCGAGCCCCAGCGGGCGGCCCTTCACGCAGGCCTTCGCTGCCGAGCTCGCGGCCGAGCCCTGGCTGGTGTTCGCCTGCGGCCGCTACGAGGGCATCGACGCGCGCGTGGCCGAGGCGGCCGCGCAGCGCATGCGCGTCGAGGAGGTCTCGCTGGGCGACTACGTGCTCGCGGGCGGCGAGGCGGCGGTGCTGGTCGTCGTGGAGGCCGTGGCGCGGCTGCTGCCGGGGGTCCTCGGCAACGCGGCGAGCTCGGCCGACGACAGCTTCAGCGCCGGCCTGCTCGAGGGGCCCTCGTACACCCGGCCCCCGTCCTGGCGCGGGCTGGACGTGCCGGACGTGCTGCTGTCGGGCGACCACGCCGCCATCGCCCGGTGGCGGCGGGACGAGGCCCTGCGCAGGACCGCGCAGCGCCGCCCCGACCTGCTCCCGGCGCTCGAGCACGGGTTCGACGCGACCGACCGGGCGGTCCTCGACCGCTGCCCGCCGCCGGGTCCGCCGGGCGGTGTGGCAGAGTAGAGGGCTGTTGCGGAGCGCCGACCCAGTCGCGCCGCCCGCCCGCTGTCCGTCCCTCCGGCGCCGCTGCGCGCCTCTGCTGCACGAGAAGGCGACTCCCACATGCACACCCTCGACGATCTCGACGCCGCGCAGCTGCGCAGCGACATCCCCGACTTCCGGCCGGGCGACACGCTCGACGTCGGCGTCCGGGTGGTCGAGGGAAACCGCTCGCGCGTCCAGCGCTTCCAGGGCGTCGTCATCCGGCGGCAGGGCGGCGGCGTGCGCGAGACGTTCACCGTCCGCAAGGTCAGCTTCGGCGTCGGCGTCGAGCGCACCTTCCCGGTGCACACCCCGGTCATCGAGGACATCAAGGTCGTGACCCGCGGCGACGTGCGGCGCGCGAAGCTGTACTACCTGCGCGAGCTGCGCGGCAAGAAGGCCAAGATCAAGGAGAAGCGCGCAGCGGTGCCCGCCAAGGCCGCCGCTCCCAAGGCCTAGCGGTCGCCGGGCGGGGCCAGCACCCGCCCGCACCACGCGCGGCGGTCGGTGCGCCGCGTCCGCCCGCACTCGCGGCGCTCCCGCCCCTTCGCGGCACGGCTGTCGCGACCTCGCCGTTAGGGACTGCGTGACAGACGACGACGACGCCCCGGACAGCGCCGAGGGGCCGGCTGCGCAGGGCTCGGTGGCGGTCGCCTCCGGACGGGGGCGCAGCGGGAGCGGCAGCTTCCTGCGCGAGCTGCCCGTCCTGGTCGTCGTGGCACTCGGGCTCGCCCTGCTCATCAAGGCGTTCCTGGTCCAGGCCTTCTACATCCCGTCCGGGTCCATGGAGCAGACGCTCGCGATCCGCGACCGGGTGCTGGTCAACAAGCTGATCTACGACATCCGCGACATCCACCGCGGCGAGATCGTCGTGTTCAACGGCGAGGGCTCCTTCTCGCCGGACCCGGACATGGAGACTGCCGTCGAGCCCACCAGCGGCGTGCAGCAGGTGCTCGCGAAGGTGCGCAGCGCGGTGGGGCTGGGCTCGCCCGGCGAGAAGGACTTCATCAAGCGGGTGATCGGCCTGCCGGGTGACCGCGTCGCGTGCTGCACCGACGGCAAGGTGACCGTGCAGCCGGCGGGCGGCCAGCCGGTCGAGCTCGTCGAGCCCTACGTGTACTCGGACTCGCCGGCCACGACGTTCTGCGCGCAGGGCGACGCCGAGGGCGCCTGCCCGGTCGGCTCCGCGCCGGTGACCGTGCCGCCCGGCCGGCTGTTCGTGCTCGGCGACCACCGCGACAACTCCAGCGACTCGCGGGCCCACATCGACAGCGACCCGGACAACGGCGGCACGATCCCGCAGGACCGGGTGATCGGCCGCGCGTTCGTCGTCGTCTGGCCGTTCGGCCACGCCGCAGTCCTGCGGGTGCCCGGCATGTTCAGCGACCAGGCCCTCAGCCTGGGCGGCGCCGCCGCCGGCAGCACCCCGTACGCCCTGGGCCTGGTCGGCGCGCTCCCGCTGAGCTGGGTGCGGCGTCGGAGGCGGCGCCGGCGCGTGGCGTGAGGACCTCCTCCAAGCTGGTCGTGGTGGACGAGCAGGGCCGGATCCTGCTGCTGGACTGCACCGACCCCGGCGCTCCCGGCACGGTGTGGGCGGAGCTGCCCGGCGGCGGCATCGAGCCCGGCGAGGACGCGGTGCAGGCGGCGGTGCGCGAGGTGCTCGAGGAGACCGGCCTCGAGGTGCCGGCCGCCGCGGTGGGGCCGCTGCTGTGGACGCAGACCGCGGGCTTCACCTGGCGCCGCGAGCGCCACGAGGCGCGACACGAGGCCCGGGTGGCGCGGCTGAGCGCCCCGCCCGTGCTGCGGAGCGCGCTGCTGACCGACGCCGAGCAGGGCACGATCCTGGGCCTGCGCTGGTGGACCCCCGAGGAGCTCGCCGCGGCGCCCGGCCGCTTCTTCCCGCGCAACCTGCCCGCGCTGCTGCCCCGGCTGCTCGCCGGGGAGCGGGTGGACGAGCCGTACGACGACTGGGACCGGCTCTAGGCTGGCGCGATGACCGTGGACCGTCGCGCCGCACGGGTGCTGCTCGTCGACGGGCAGGACCGGGTGCTGCTGCTGCGCGGCACGGACCCCGCGGACGCCTCCCGCGGTGACTGGTGGTTCACGCCCGGCGGCGGGCTGGACGAGGGCGAGCAGCCCGTCCAGGCGGCCCGTCGCGAGCTCGCCGAGGAGACCGGGCTGGACCTGCCCGAGGACGCCCTCGGGCCCGTCGTGCACACCCGGGTGGCGCACTTCTCCTTCAGCGGCACCGACTACCGGCAGAGCGAGGTCTACTACCTGGCCCGCGTCGACCGGCACGACGTCGACACCTCCGGCTGGACGCCGCTCGAGGTGGCCAGCGTGACCGGGCACCGGTGGTGGCCGCGGGCCGAGCTGACGTCCACCGCCGAGCGGGTCTTCCCCGGCGACCTCGCCGACGTGCTGACCCGGGTCCTGGCGCCGTGAGCGGGACCGCCCGGTGATGCGCGCGCCCCGGCCGGTGGTGCGCGAGGAGAACGGGCTGTGGGCCTTCGAGCGCGTGCTCCAGCGCTGCGGCTTCCCCTCCGTCGCCGGTACGGACGAGGCCGGGCGCGGGGCGTGCGCCGGGCCGCTGGTGGTCGCGGCCGTCGTGCTGCCGCCGGGCCGGCGCGGCGAGGTCCCCGGGCTCGCGGACTCCAAGCTGCTCACGCCGCGGGCCCGCGAGCAGGCGTACGACGAGGTCATGGCGCGGGCGACGTCGGTCGCGGCGGTGGTGGTGCCGCCGCAGGAGGTGGACCGCTGCGGGCTGCACGTCATGAACGTGCGGGCCATGCGGCAGGCGGTCGGGCGCCTGACGCCCTGCCCGTCGTACGTGCTCAGCGACGGCTTCCCGGTGCCCGGGCTGCCCGTGCCCGCCCTGGCCGTGTGGAAGGGCGACCGGGTCGCCGCGTGCGTCGCCGCGGCGTCGGTGGTCGCCAAGGTGACGCGGGACCGCATCATGTGCCGGCTGGACGAGGCGTTCCCGCAGTACGGCTTCGCCGTGCACAAGGGCTACTCCACGCCCGAGCACACCGCCGCCATGAGCGAGCACGGCCCGTGCCCCGAGCACCGGTTCAGCTACGTCAACGTGCGCGCGTCGATGGGGCAGACTGGGGCGATGGACCAGCGGTTGCGGGAGACGGCGTGAGCGCGGAGCCATGAGCGCCGAGGACCTCGAGAAGTACGAGACCGAGATGGAGCTCCAGCTCTACCGCGAGTACCGCGACATCGTGCGGCAGTTCGACTACGTGGTGGAGACCGAGCGCCGGTTCTACCTCGCCAACACGGTCGACGTGCAGCCGCGGACCGCGGACGGCGAGGTGTGGTTCGAGCTGACGCTCGCGGACGCGTGGGTGTGGGACATGTACCGCCCGGCCCGCTTCGTGAAGTCCGTGCGGGTGCTCACGTTCAAGGACGTCAACGTCGAGAAGCTCGAGAAGCCCGACCTGGAGCTCCCGAACACCTGAGCTCTCCAGCTCCTGAGCCCGGGAGGGCCGGGCTTCCGGCTGCGCTGCCTGGGTACGGCCCCGGCATGGCTCTCAAGGACCTGTTCTCACGCCGTGGCCGCTCCTCGGGAGGGGACCAGCGCGCCCCGGACTCCGACGCCGAGCCCGGCAGCGTCAGCTCGCAGCGCGACGTCGAGGGCCGCGGGCCGGTCACGCTCGACGAGCGGACCAAGGGCGGTGGCCAGGCCTCGCCGGACACCAACCAGGGCAAGGCCGAGCCGATGCCGTCCACGCCCGGCGCCGCCGACCCCAACGCCGCGCACCCCGCGCCGGAGCTGGGGGAGATGAACGTCGGCGCCGACGACCCGCAGGCACCGAGCCACCCGGCCGCCCGGGACCGGGACGTGTCGCTGGCCGGGGGCACGCTGTACGGCGGCCCGGTGAACGCGGGCGTCGTGCCCGCCGAGGACCGGCCGGTGCTCGACCCCGACTCCACGACCAAGCTGCCCGAGGGCCCGGAGCGGCCGCTGCAGGTCAGCGCCGGCACGAGCCAGCGCCAGCCGGGCAGCATGGGGATCTCGCCCGAGGAGCAGGAGACCGACGTCGACGCCGGCGCCGCCCGCATGGTGCCGGGCGCGCCGCCTGCCTCGTCCGCGCCGCCGGTCCCGCAGCCGGGGGACGCGCAGAGCGTCATCGTGCCGCACGACCTGCCGGCTCCCGGGACCAGCGAGGAGCAGTCCATCGTGCACGGGGTGCGCGCCGCGGTCGTGCCGGGCGAGCAGCCCGACGTCCCCGCGGTGGACGGGCGGCACCTCGACGGGACCGTCGACCGGGACACCCAGGCCTGACGGTCCGGTCCCGCAGGCGGCGACCTGCCTCGGCCTCGAGACCCCGTTCTCCGGGCGTCCGCGCCGGTGGACACGTCGCGCATCGGCAGTCACGCCCGCCCTGGGCGGACCGTCAGTGCGCGACGGGCCCGTCGCCCGTCCGCCTTCGCGGGCGGCGTCCAGCACCTGTCCACAGCCGGGCGGCCCGTGCACAGCGCCGGCCACCCGTTCCCCGCCCCGCGCCTCCCGCGGCAGGGTGGCGGTGGAGGTGGTGGGCCGTGGCGGATCCGCAGGCAGGGGCCGGGGACAGGGCCGCGCGCACGACCGTGGTGCTCGGGCGGTACGGCGAGGACCTCGCGGCTGAGCACCTGGTGGCGGCGGGAGCAGTGCTGCTCGCCCGCAACTGGCGGTGCCGGGAGGGCGAGCTCGACATCGTCGCCCGGGAGCCCGACGGGACGCTCGTCTTCTGCGAGGTGAAGACCCGCAGCGGCACCGGGTTCGGGGAGCCGGCCGAGGCCGTCGGGCCGGTCAAGGCCCGGCGCATCCGGGCGCTCGCCTGTCGCTGGCTGGCGGACAACCGGCCGCCCGGCGCGGCCGAGTTGCGGTTCGACGTGATCGCGATCGTCCGCCGGCGCGGCTGTGCACCGCAGCTGAGCCACCTGCGCGGGGCCTTCTGATGCGGCACCTCCCGCTGCGGCGCCTGCTCGGGTGGCCTGGTGCGGGCCGCAGGTCCTTCGGCTCCGGGTCCCGGGCGTGCGCTCGGGTCTCCCGCGCGCCGCGTCAGAGGTCCCCGAACTCCCAGTGCCACGGCTCCGGGCGGCTGCCGCCCGGCTCTGCCCACGCGGGGTGCACCCAGCCGAACCGCCCGGCGTTGTCCTGCATCCACGCGTGCGCCGCTCCGCTGAACGACTCGACGCCGCCGCACAGGTCCAGTGCCAGCCCCCAACCGTGGTTGCTGGTGCCGGGAACCGCGGCCAGGCTGGGCTTCTCCGCGAACAGGCGCACCTGCTCGTCGTAGCTGCGGTAGGAGTCCGTCACGCACAGCGGCTCGCCCGTCTCGGCGGCGTGCGCCCGCGTCATGGCGCCGAAGGCCTGCGCCGCGTCGCGCTGCAGGCGGTGACCGGGGGCCAGTTGGAGCGGGCAGAGGGCGGCCTCGTCGACGAAGCCGTTCGCGTAGCCCGCGGTGGAGGCCGCCGTGCACGCTGCTCCCGCACCGGCGGGTGCGCCGACCCGCGGTGCGGCGCCACTCCGGGCGCGCGCAGCCGCGCCTGCGGACGCGGCGGCTGTGCGGGCCCTGGCCGCCGCGGCCCGGTTGCGGGCCCGCTCGGCGCGCTCCGCCCTGCGCAGCTCCCTCGCCTGCCAGGCCCTGGCGTCGGCGAGCCGCACCTGCTGCAGCTCGCGGTCGGCCGCCTGCAGCTCCTGGCCCGTGCGCAGCGCCAGCTGCCGCAGCCGGGTCAGCTCGCGCGCCTGCTGCTGCACCAGGGCGGCGGTCTGCACGGCGTCGGACTGCACCTGCTCCGCGGTGCGCTCCGCGCATACCCGCAGCGCGGTGGCATTGCGCAAGGTGACCTCGTTGTCGTCCTGCACCTGGGCCAGGACCGCGCGGCCGGCGACGGCGTCGGTCGGGGACCCCCCGGGAGGGGCGAGCAGCAGGACGAGCCCGGCCGGGACGGGGTTGCGGTAGCGCGCTGCGATGATCTCCCGTACGGCCGCGCCGGCGTCCTCGGCCTGTACGCCGCTGCTCTCGGCTGCGCGCTGCGCGGCGACGGCCTCCGTCTGGCGGCGCCCGAGCTCTGCCTGGCCGGCCTCCCAGCGGCGCGTCCCCTCGGTCAGCTGCTCGGCGACCTCCGCCATCCGGCTGCGCATCCTGGCCACGAGCTCGGCGGCCTCCCGGGCGCGCGCGGACGCCCGAGGTCCCGGGCCGCCCGCTGTGGCGCCCGGACTGCTGCCGGCGACGGCGGCGGGGGTCCCGGCTGACGGAGCGGCCACGGCAGCACTCGGTGCGGACAGGGCCGCGCCGACCACGAGGGCCAGTGCCGCGACGCGTCGCCGAGCGGGGAGGGGCACGTCCCTGCATCGACACGCGCGTCCCGGGTCTGAAGACCGGCGGGGGCCGCGCGACGGGGCCGGGGAGTAGCCTGCGCCCGGTCGTGGGAAGGCGTGAGCCTCGACACCCAGGGGTACCCCCGGCTTGCCACGACGGGTGTGTCGTGTTCGTCGGTGCGGCTGGGGGCGGCGATGTTCTACTGGCTCGTCAAGTTCACGCTGCGTCCCGTGTTCCGGGTCTTCTTCCGGCCTGTGGTCACCGGTGAGCAGCACATCCCGCCGTCAGGCGGTGCGCTGCTGGCGAGCAACCACCTGTCCATGTGCGACTCGCTGTTCCTGCCGGTCATGACGCGGCGGCGCGTGAGCTTCCTGGCGAAGAAGGAGTACTTCACCGGCCGGGGCGTCAAGGGCAGGGCCAAGGCGGCCTTCGTGCGCGGGACCGGCCTCATCCCGCTCGACCGCGACGACGCCGACGCGGCCGCGGCGGCGCTGGCCACCGGCGCCCGGGCGGTGCGCAGCGGGATGCTGCTCGGCGTCTACCCCGAGGGCACGCGCAGCCCCGACGGTCGGCTCTACCGGGGGAAGACGGGCCTGGCCCGCATGGCGATGACGACCGGCGTGCCGGTGGTCCCTGTGGCGATGGTCGGGACCGACCGCGTGCAGCCCATCGGCCGGGTGCTGCCCCGGCTGGCCCGCGTGCGCGTCCGGGTGGGGGAGCCGCTCCAGCCGCCGACGCCGCACGCCGACCCCGCGACGCAGAAGCGCCAGGTCCGCGAGTTCACCGAGCGCGTCATGGCGGCGATCGCGGCCCTGTCCGGCCAGCAGCGGGCCGACGTCGACGCGGCCGAGTACAAGGCGACCCTGAAGCGCAGCGCCTGAGCACCGCCGCTCGGCCGGTGGACGGTCTGGTCCTGCGGGCCGTCGTCCCGGCCGACCTGCCTGCCGTCCTCGCCCTGGAGACGGACCCCGCCGCCAACGCTCACCGTCCCGGCGGCCCGCCGCCGGTCGACGTGGTCGCCGCCACGCTCGAGGGGTGGGTGCGCTCGTGGCAGCAGCACGGGATCGGGTACTGGCTCGTCGAGCACGACGGTCAGGCAGTGGGCCTGGCCGGGCTGCGCCCGCTGACCCTGGCGGACCGGGCCTGCTGGAACCTCTACTACCGCTTCTCGCCCGCGGCGTGGGGCCGCGGCTTCGCCACGAGCGCCGCCCGCGAGGCGGTGCGGGTCGCGCGGGCTGCGACTCCCGTGCTGCCGGTCGTGGCGCGGACGCGCCCGGCCAACAGGGCGGCGGTGCGGGTGGCCGAGCGCGCGGGGCTGCTGCGGCGGCCCGAGCTGGACGTCGACGGCCTCCTGGTGCTGGCTCGCGACTGGTAGCCCGTCAGGCGGAGGGGCGTTCGGCGAGGCGCCGGGCCACCAGCGCGAAGGCGGCGGGCGTGACGGTGTTCCAGTAGCGGCGGGTGTGGGCGCCGTCCCCCCACTCGGCGGCCGCGGGGCCACCGGGCACCGCAGCGGCCAGCGCCTGCACCGCCGGGAAGAAGTCGTCCGAGCGGCCGCACCACAGGCCGGTGCGTGACCCCTCGAGGGCAAGGGCGTCGCGGAACACGGCGTCTCCCCTGCTCACCGCCGGGCTGAGCACCGCCACGGCGCGCAGCGTCCCCGGCCGCAGCTCAGCCGCCCGCAGCGCGCCGTAGCCCCCCATCGACCAGCCGTACGCCGCCAGCCGGCGCGCGTCGAAGCCGCGCTGCGCGCACCAGGCGGGCAGCTCCTCGGCGAGCATGCGCTGCGGGTCGTCCGCCGAGCCCGGGCCCTGTCCCTCCCACAGCGTCCGCCCGCCGTCCGCTCCGGCCAGCACGAACGGGGCGGCCCCGGCCTCGACCGCTGCGGTCAGGAAGCGCCCCAGCCCGAAGCTGCTGAAGTCGGCCGTGGTCGCGCTCGCACCGTGCAGCACGAGGCAGACGGGCAGGCCCGCACCGTCGCCGTGCCCGGCCGGCACCGCGGTCCAGAGCCCGACGTCGCGCCGGCGCGCCTGGGAGGCCACCGTGTCGAGCCGGATGACGCCCTCCGGCGCGTCCGGGACGGGCCCGCCGACCGGCTGTCCGCCCGCGAGGGCGCGCACCCGGCGGGCCAGCGGGTCGTACGTGAGCGCCGCTGCGCCGGTCGCGGCCAGTCCCAGGGCCCCGGCACCGCCCAGCAGCACCGACCGCCGTGAGACCTCGGCTCGCACAGTCGACGGTAACGCGCAGCCGCAAGCAGCGCAGTCGGTCCGGCCCGGCAGACGCGCCCGGCTCCGGCCCCGTGTGCTGCACGAGCAGGGGGCGTGCGAGCAGCGGGCGGTGGAGAAGCCGGAGCCAGGACCGCGACCGCCCGGTCCGTACCGCTCCGTGGAGCGCTTGGACCCGCTCCTGTCCGTCCGGCGGCGCGGACGGCTGTTCGCCCAGCACGTCCTGCGCCAGGAGGCCGGGCGCCTCCACAGCCGGCGCTGCTGTCCACAAGCCCTTCTCCGGCTCCCGACTGGACGCCCGGTGCACGTCAGCGTGGCCGGCGGAGGTGGTCGGGGTGACGTCGAACGAGCGCGCGGGGGCGGGTCCGGGGGGACGCGGTGGGCCAGGAGTCCGCTGGGTCCCACCACCCGCGCCGTGGTGTGCCGGGCAGCAGCGCCGGCACGCGCAGAGCCGAGGGCGGCCGTCCCGGCTGCCGGGCCGGAGGTGGTGGCGCCTCCGGCTGCCGCTGCGGCCCGAGGCCTGCTGATGGCGCTGGCCCGGGCGTACGCGGTCGCCCTGCTCGGCGTGGAGGGCCACGTGGTGGAGGTCGAGGCCGATCTCGCCCTCGGACTGCCCGGACTGACGGTGACCGGGCTGCCGGACGCGGCGCTGGCGGAGGCGCGCGACCGGGTGCGCGCCGCCGTCGTCAACTCCGGGCAGCCGTGGCCGCAGCGCCGCATCACCCTGGGCCTGAGCCCCGCGTGGCTGCCGAAGCGCGGCAGCGGGTTCGACCTGGCCCTCGCGGCGAGCGTGCTGGCGGCAGCCGGCGCCGTCCCGGCGGACGCACTGACCGATCGGGTGCTCGTGGGCGAGCTGGGCCTCGACGGCCGGGTGCGGCCGGTGCGCGGCGTGCTCCCCGCAGTGCTGACCGCGACCGGGGCCGGCTTCGAGCGGGTGGTCGTGCCCGCCGAGAACCTCGCCGAGGCCCGCCTGGTCCCAGGCGTGCAGGCCGCGGGTGTGCGGACGCTGCGGGCGCTGCTGGCCCTGCTGCGCGGGGAGCCGCTCGAGGAGGAGCCGCTGCCGCTCCCGGCTCCGGTCGAGGAGCCGCCTGCGCCGGACCTGCTCGACGTGGCCGGACAGGCGACAGGGCGCACCGCCGTCGAGGTCGCCGCCGCTGGCGGGCACCACCTGTTCCTGCTCGGGCCGCCGGGCTCGGGCAAGACCATGCTGGCCGAGCGGCTGCCGGGGCTGCTCCCGCAGCTGGCCCGGGAGGCAGCGCTGCAGGTGACGGCGATCCACTCCGTCGCCGGGACGCTGCCGGCGACGCAGCCCCTGGTGACCAGGCCGCCGTTCCAGGACCCGCACCACACCGCCACCGTCGCGAGCATCGTCGGGGGCGGCAGCGGCGTCGCCCGGCCCGGCGCGGCCTCGCTGGCGCACGGCGGGGTGCTCTTCCTCGACGAGGCACCGGAGTTCTCCCACGGCGTGCTCGACGCGCTGCGGCAGCCGCTGGAGTCCGGGCGCCTGACGATCCGCCGGGTCGGTGGGACCGCGACCTACCCGGCACGCTTCAGCCTGGTCCTGGCCGCGAACCCCTGTCCCTGCGGCAAGCGTGAGCAGGAGTGCAGCTGCGCGCCGGACGCCCGGCGCCGCTACCTCGCCCGGCTGTCCGGGCCATTGCTCGACCGCGTCGACATGCACGTGCACGTCCCCCGCATCACCCGGGCGGAGCTGCTCGCGGAGAACGGCCTGGGGGAGCCGACGCGCGTGGTGGCGGCGCGGGTGGCGCACGCCCGGCGGCGCGCAGCGGAGCGCTACGCGGGGACGCCCTGGCGCACCAACGGGGAGGTCCCGGGGGTGGAGCTGCTGCGCCGCTGGCCGCTGCCGCGCTCGGCGACCGTGCACGCCGAGGACGCGCTGGACCGCGGCCTGCTCACCGCCCGCGGCTACGGGCGGGTCGCCCGGCTCGCCTGGACGCTCGCGGACCTGCAGGACCTCGGTCAGCCGGGCGCGGGGCAGGTCGACCTCGCGTTGGGCTACCGGCTGGGCGACCGCGCAGCGGGCAGGGCGGCGTGAGCGCCCCGCCGGGACAGAGCGCCTGGCAGGACGGCGACCGCCTCGCCCGGCTCGCGCTGTCCCGGGTCGTCGAGCCGGGTTCCTGGCCCGTGTACGAGGCGGTCAGGGCGCAGGGCGCCGAGCGCGTGTGGGCGGCGCTGGAGCAGGGACGGCGCGTGGCGGAGCTGTCGGCCGCGCTGGTGCAGGGCGCTTCGGCCCGCGCGGAGGGCTACGACCCGGCCGCGGACGCGGCCCGGCTGGCCGCGTGCGGCGGGAGGCTGCTGAAGCCGGGGGACGAGGAGTGGCCGGAGCAGCGGCTGCACTGGGCGCGGGGCGCGCCCCAGCTGGCGGCGCCGCCCCTCGCCCTCCACGTGCGCGGCCCGCGGCCGCTGGCCGAGGTGGTGGAGAGCTCCGTCGCCCTGGTGGGCGCGCGGGCGGCGACCGCGTACGGCGAGCACGTCGCCTCCGAGCTCGCGCTCGGGCTGACGGACCAGGGCATCACGGTGGTCAGCGGCGGGGCGTACGGCATCGACGCCGCCGCGCACCGGGCGGCGCTGTCCGGGGGCCGGGCACCCACCTTGGCCGTCCTGGCGTGCGGCGTGGACGTCGCCTATCCGCGGGGCAACGAACGGCTGCTCGCAGCCGTCGCCGACCGCGGTCTGCTGGTCAGCGAGCACCCGCCCGGAGCGAGCCCGACCCGGGCCCGCTTCCTGGTCCGCAACCGGCTGATCGCGGCGCTGACGTGCGGCACCGTCGTGGTCGAGGCCGCCCTGCGCAGCGGGTCGCTGTCCACGGCGGGTCGTGCCCGCGAGCTCGCGCGGCACGTCATGGCCGTGCCGGGCCCGGTGACCTCCGGCATGTCCGCCGGCTGCCACGCGCTGCTGCGCGGCCAGCACGACGAGCCGCCGGCGGAGCTCGTCACGAGGACGGCGGACGTGCTCGCTCTGGTGGGCCGGCTCGGCGACCAGGGGGCCGAGCAGCGCGGGCCGGAGCGGCCTCGGGACGCGCTGCCCGAGCTGGTGCGCCA
>Ga0210040_10007308_pt1 | contig 13436 bp, 12 predicted proteins | sample CryGeyCG12114_NA_FD_185462 | JGI IMG/M metagenome (GOLD analysis project Ga0210040, IMG submission 185462) | Groundwater microbial communities from aquifer - Crystal Geyser CG19_WC_8/21/14_NA (SPAdes) (version 2) | ecosystem: Environmental > Aquatic > Deep subsurface > Groundwater | place: USA... | reverse complement strand
TTTAAAAAAGTTTATTATCAGGGTAGAATTTGGAATGGGAATCTCGTAAATAAATAATGCATGTACCTGAACACAGATGAAGCTCGTGCAAAGAATGAAATGTTACCATATATACATTACATATAGGCAATAAAGCTGCAAGCATAATGTATTGGTAGCTCAAACTGGGAAGAAAAAAACAAGGGATATCTTTATATAGCTTTTTGATTTAGTTTCATGATTACATAAATCTTTGACGCGCGAGACAAGGGCAAGATTGATCTCCTCTTGTTATGAAACTACCTGTGTCATTGAATGATTATATCTGAACTATTGGATTGTTTTGTATTTTTGTGTAGCTGGTTCCTTCTCACAGCAACAAAAGTAGAAGCAGATCTCCATCATTGGGTGGACGACCACCATGGGTTGAACGGGAAATGGCTGGACGGATGAAAATCCCACATACTTTCATGGTTCACTCGTACACACGCCCTACGATATGTCATTGCTGCAAGAAATTGCTGAAAGGGCTGTTTAAACAAGGCCTACAGTGCAAAGACTGTAAATACAATGCTCACAAAAAGTGCACAGAAAAAATCCCTAAAGATTGTCCTGGAGAAGCGCCCAGAGAATCAGGTAAATTCTCATTTGCAAATACGGATACATGCTAAATATATACATATAGATGCTAAAAGCTTTTTTCAATGGAATTGAATTGTACATGCCTGATCAAAAAGTTGTTTTTGAACAAAAAACAATAAGTAAATAGATGCAAATGTACAACTTTAGCTAAGACTATTACTTGATCGTGTTTGCTAAAACGGAAGCAATTTGGAGACCAACTACTATTCAAAAAAAAAATTGCAAAACAAGCAGATTTGTGTTTTTGTAAAACTTTGGGTGGTTCTAAATCCGATTATATTCACGAGCGAGTTCACTAATTATTATTGTTCATGCAACAATGTGTAAAGTTTGTTCTTTCAAATTGAATAGAGGTGCTCGTTATCCAACTTTGCTTCACAAAAGAATCAATTTATGATCAAAGTCAAAGTTGTGCTTTCAAATTATATGGGACTATAAAAGCTTTTTAGCACTTTCTTCGGTTCACTGCGGTTTTACATTTCCAAAGTCATTTGTTTATGTTATTTTGACATCGTTATTTTTAATCTTGGTTGTTATCTTCCTGCCTACAAGCCTACATATCTTCTCACATTTTAAAATAAATCTTAAATTAACGTCATTTCTTAACCGCAAACTTCATTCATGACATCAAAGAAACAAGATATTGCTTATGTTATAGCCATACAAATATGGATCTAACTTTTTGTGTATATTGAAAGGAGCACGCGCTAGATTCTTAATCTTTAATACATTTTTGTTCACATGATAGGACAAGAAAGTTTTGAATCAGAAAAAGAAACATCTATAGGAAGCCGGGACAGCAATGAGGGGGACTCAGATGACTCCGGTTCCCCAAGAGGTGGCTCGAGTAGTGGAGACGCTGAAGGAGGCTCCAATAGCCCGGTGTTGTCTGGTACAAATGGCAATATCACTCCAATACTGGTAAGTGCTCTTTGCATTAAAAAGTCATTATATTTGACTATCCCTACAAGCTTGCAAATGCACTCCATCTGCAAAATGCTGCTCACTCACTATTATAGTTTACAGAGAGATGCAAAAAAATGGCTGTGAGCTATAGAAATAAAGATAAATCTAGAGTTAAGGAATTACCTGCCTTTTGCAGCTAGCTGAAAAAAGATATTTAAAACGTGATGAAGGGATGTGTTTTTTGCGTTGTTTAGTTACTTAGTCAGTCTTAGAATGGAAGATTCATGTAAGTCCAATCATGGTTCGTAAGACTTACTGGTCTTTTATATTTATATCTAGCAGTTTGGACCATGTATGGTCTAAGCATATGGTTTAAACTTGTCTTACTGGAGAAAGCAGAAATAGAAAATAAGGATCCCACGCTTCATAAGGCTTTGGAACTAGTTTGTCGAGTTAGTGAATCGGAAGGAAGCTCATCTCTAAATAAATCCTCTTACATGCACACATTTCGCTTTCTTCCCCATGTAATGCATTGGGAAAAGTGCTTATCTGCCACTACGTGTCTTGCCAAATATAAAAAAAGCAAGTAGGCGAATTTTTTTGATACACTCTGTTAGAAAGAGAGCATCCTGTTTTAGGCAGGTTTTGTTAGATAGATTAATAGGTATTTGAAAACTTGAGAGTTTGGGAAATATACTTATTGATAGAGTTGATAGACGTAATCCAGATAATTAATTAAAAAGTGAAAAGAAGATTAATAGGTGGTAGTTATATCCTTCGATCTAAACAATTTTTTTTACCAGTATCCTTTTATCCATAGGTTGAAGATCATGACTCGCCGGAGGAACCAGGAAGATCAAGAATGGCCAGGTAAGATCTCTACTATTAGTTGAAAAGAGTTTGAAAATGGTTGCCGAGAAAAAGGGTTTATCCCAGGAATCTTTTTTTAAAGGCTTATTAGCGCTGCGTCGTATTCTAAACGCTTCTTTATTTCATTACCTTGAAAGATTTGAGCTGACTCAAAACATACCGTCTGTTTTTTAGTTTCGCCTCACCTAGATTCTTAAAGGAAGCAAACTTTTCAACGTAACGTAACTCTTGTTTATGTTTGTTTACTCATTTGATTCAAATGAGCACGTGAGGAAATTAGAAAACTTTTACATTGAAGAAATGCTATTAACCTAGCCATTTTCTGAACCTGATGAGACTTTCTTTGTCATTCGGAAAAAACGTACATATTAAATGCATGAACTTGTTAGTTACATTACATTTATATTTATATGCGATATGTACTTTAATTAAAACTATACTACAATACCACATTCTGCGCAAGTAAATAACGTTTTGTAGATGCAGATAAGTTTTCCCCTTAGTGCATTGACAATTTGTGTGAAACATACTGTCACTTATTGTATCGTCAACTTAATAATATTAGATGGTATTGGAAAGTCTGGTGTAACCTAATTTGAGATAAAATAGAAGTCATGATTTTTTTGATGCGGGAAATCATAATGCGATTGTCTTATTGAGTAGAGTGTAGCTTATATTTGTTTGCTCTCCATGGGTTTCTCTAACTAACAGTAAAACGCCTTCGTAAATAATAAAGTTTCATATAAACTTTGCTTCCGTCCTTATTCATATTACTGTCTATTTCAGAATAAAACGCATTTGTTCTAGTTATTTGGCGACCCAGGTTAAATGGCCAAATTCAGAACTGTAGATTTCATAAATGCTATGCCTTTTATTTTTAAATGGACAGTAGTTCATTTTGATTCGTTTTATATTAAAAATATATTTATGTATGCTATGTACATGTTGCATTTATTATTGCAGTCCAACACAAAGCAATAACATTCCTTTGATGCGAATCGTGCAATCTGTGAAGCATACGAGAAGACGTGGCTCAAAAGTCACAAAAGAAGGATGGATGGTTCATTTCACAAACAAAGATAAAACGGTAAGTTTTTCACTTGAATTGCCAGGAAGAAATTATCTGATAGATTTTAGACAATATTTTGCCAACTTTAAAAACTTTTGTAGTCTTTCAGTCAGAAAATCAGACAATCATGCTCTAATTTCGTATATCTTTGGATTTGTGGAAGTTAGTCTCTTCCAAAATCATAGAAACTTGACATATATTCAATTTCTTTTGTAGTTTTCAATTTTATCAATGAATAATAGAATTGTGCTACAAGAAACATGCAAGCTAAGCAATATTATGATTTAACCTAAAGAAACATGAAAACCTTCAAGAAAAGTTGAATGCACGCAAAGTGTGATTGCGCAATCCTCAATCTTCACTCTATTTAGAATATAATTAGTTTTTGATATATTAGTATATAATTAGTTTCGTAAGGTAATGGAATTACGCTCTTTTATGAGTTCAATACCGTGAACATAGAATGAAAGGGAGTTTCATTATGATATTTTGAAAAGACTGGGTCTGTTGGTTATTTATTGCAACTAATTAAGAAATGCAAAATGTGAGTATCTTTGTAAGCTACCTTTGAAATATGATATAGTCCTAAATTGACACAGGTAATTGAATAATGTATGCTACTCCACGCCAATTATATTATTATATCTTATATTTTTGCCAGTAATCAAAAAAAGTTCCTCAGATCAAATTGTTGCACGTTCATTTCGTTTTTACTGAGTAAACTTGGCTTAATGTTAATAATTTAATTAAACCAAGCATGAATACTGGGAGTTGGCTCTTATTGCAGAAACTTTTTCCAGTTCCCGTGAATAAAATTGATCCCAGCCCAGTGAGGTGCACGAGAATAAAAAAAAGAATGCCTTTTCTAAATATTGTTACTGCAGAGCCTAAAATTTGACGCAAAGTTGAAGTAATAAAATTTTGATCTTGCAGTCTTTAAGAAGTTTGTTTTGACAAAAGTTTTGGCTTCATTTGCCCCTACTTGTGCTGTTAAGCATATTGTTATAGTTAGTTATAGAGTAGTTAATGTTAGCAGCCACCTGTTTCCAGTTCCTATTTCATGCTCTCACTTGCTAAATATAGATAAAAGTTGAATCTAAATCAATAGTTGTAAAATAGTGTTTCTTGCTCCAAGTGTCTATAATCGCTTTTTGATTGCAGAAAAAACGGCATTTTTGGAGATTGGATACCAATGCACTTACTCTGTTCCAAAGTGATACTGGAAGCAAATACTACAAAGAAATCCCATTGTCGGATATTTTATCTGTGGAAGCTGCAAAAGCTCCACTTTCAGGTAACTACCCACCAACTCCCATCACAATCTTATTTGGCTCAGCATTACGGCTTCATTATTTTCAGTATAGTAGTAAGTGGCTCTGTGTACAGCATTTTTGGATTTTTTTATTTCTTGTACTATCCGTAATTACAATGTTTGTAAAAATTTAGTCGTATAATTCCACATAATCCAGGATTATTTTTTTCAAGAGTATTATTTTTCTGGTCTCTCTCTCCTCATTATTACTTTGCTTTCAAAGTGAGTAAATCTCAGCATCAAATCTGGTCACCCATGTGAAAGTTGTGCATAATTTTGCTGGCAAGTAAAAGCTACTTACTCTCATTCTTTTCTCTTAAATGCAGTGTGCCACTGAAGTAGTGTATCATGTTTAGCAGTAGTAAGTGAGTGAACTAGAAATCTTGTCATACTTTCACTACACAAGTACTACATTATGAGAGAGAGAGAGCATACACACTACACAAATAAAAGTAATGCATAATACTCGTTAAGACTCTGATATCCGGCATCTAATAGTTTATGCTATTTTCAGTCCTCATTTTGTACTAGACTATAACTATGAAACAGTGAGTAAAGGAGCAAACAGAGCTTTGAAAAAAATTTTTTTTTATAACTTTGTGCATTCTTGTTTTTTAAGGAGAAAAAGTTGTAGTACATACCATATACTACTTACTGCTTTACTCTTAACTAGTTTTTGTATGCGAATCCAAAATCAAGTAACTAAAGCTGAATGTTTTGTGTTACTTGGCTGGATTTGTTTTGTGTACAAGTGTGTATATGCAGCGGCTGTGGTTGCCTTTGTTTACCCTTTGTAGATGTGATGCATTGTTTTGAGATCCGGACTGCGAATGTGGACTACTTTGTGGGAGAAGACCCAACATATGGACTGAAGGAGACTTCAACCAAAGGAAATACCGTGATTCCTGCTCCAGAGACTGGAATTGGCAGTCATTTGGCAAAGACTTGGGAACATGCCATCAGGCAAGGTTTGATGCCTGTGACACCACAAGGGAATAATAATGCTCCTACTCCTATCAGTAAGTTCCATTATTATTAGTTCTTTTTTCCATGCTTTATTCTCCTTCTAGGTCCATCCACATTTTTATGGGTTAGCCATGCAAGTTACACATGGAGAGAAATATATCCCTGGCCATATATTTATGTAGTATCTAGATAGTTTCTTTATTTATTTCCTGTCGGCATCCAAAGTATATATTATCCGGACCTCATTACTACAGTGTGATATGTTTTTTTGTCTAGAAAAAGAAGAACGAGAGGATTTGATCACGGATATTAGCCAGCTGTATCAAATCTTTCCTGATGAGGTTTTGGGTTCGGGACAATTCGGTATTGTGTATGGAGGTATGTTCGGATGCAGACATTTTTTGTGGTTTAGGATGAATATTATTTTTTCTGCGAGTTATCTAATAAAAGAGCTGGGTGTTGTAGTTTCGGAGATGAGAGAATTTTGTGCCTAACTGAGTTTTTGTTTACTCCCAGGTGTTCATAGGAAGACAAATAGAGCAGTGGCAATCAAAGTTATAGACAAGTTGAGATTCCCTACGAAACAAGAAGCTCAGCTCAAGAATGAAGTTTCAATCCTTCAGAATCTTTCTCATCCAGGTATTTGATTACATTCTGGAGAGAAAACCATGTTTACGAGCAAAATTCCAATTTATGGGTTTGTTTTTCTACAGGGGTTGTGAATTTGGAACGCATGTTTGAGACTCCAGAGAGAATTTTTGTAGTAATGGAGAAACTCAAGGGAGATATGTTGGAGATGATTTTGTCGAGTGAAAAAGGCCGACTCCCCGAGCGGACTACAAAGTACCTCATTACACAAGTACGAATTATAATCTAAAAATCGTTTGCGTCCATTAGGTTGATTATATTTTGCGACTAATGATTCATTGTGTATCTTTTTGTAGATCCTGATAGCCTTAAAGCATCTTCATAGCAAGAATATTGTACACTGTGACCTGAAACCGGAGAACGTGCTACTCTCCTCAGACTCGGAATTCCCCCAAGTGAAACTTTGTGATTTTGGATTCGCTCGTATTATTGGAGAAAAGTCCTTCAGACGGTCCGTGGTTGGAACGCCTGCGTATTTGGCTCCTGAAGTTTTGAGAAATAAAGGATACAACCGGTCTTTGGACATGTGGAGTGTAGGGGTTATTATCTATGTGAGTCTAAGTGGAACCTTCCCTTTTAATGAGGATGAGGATATCAATGATCAGATTCAAAATGCTGCATTCATGTATCCACCCAATCCCTGGAAAACTATATCTCATGAGGGTGAGTTGAGAATTTAAATGTGAAATCCGTTAGTTTCATGTACTGTGAGCTAAATTATTGGTTTTTTTCAGCTATTGATCTTATAAACAACCTGTTGCAAGTGAAACAACGTAAACGGTATACTGTAGACAAGTCATCTAGCCATCATTGGCTTCAGGTAAGTTGAATTGGTAGCTGGGTGGTTTCTTGCGAGTTTTTACTTTTACGAAATACCGTAGTCTATAATATTATTATATTTTTTTGCTCACAGGATTATCAAACATGGTGTGATTTACGTGAGCTGGAAAAACAAGTGGGGATTCGCTATTTGACTCATGAGTCTGACGATTCCCGTTGGGAAGCTTTCCGCAAAGATAATTTCCTTCAAAGTTCCAATAATAATGGAGCTAACGGTATTCCATCATCCCTCGGGGATGCACCGGCCTCGAATGGAACCTCTTTGTCCCAAAACGTAGCCAAAATGCGTCTTTAGCAGTACGAGCGTCTTATTTAGCACATTTGAATTATTGCCCACACATTTTGAAGAGGAACCGAGGACGCCACCTCCTTCACCGTTTGATTTTACGCACGAGCAAACGAAAAAATACGAGTTGGATTTTTCCACTCTGCTTTGATGAAAAAAAAGTTATGGTTATGGTTGATGGCATGCAAGTGATTTTCTGTTTTGAAAACAGTTCGAATGGATTTTTAATTAATAATTGTAAGTTTTAATATTGTAAACAAGTTGTGAATAGCATCGCTGCTGCAAGCACTGTAAAAAACTATTCGATTTAAGCCTTACTGCGCGCAACTATTTTAATAATATGATCATAAATGTGTACTTATACTGTAGTTAGTCGCATTTTTTAAATTTACATTTTATTTAAGAAATTCTGAAATATTTTACAATAAATACACATTTTTAATGGCTAATTCGATCAAAAATACTTGTTTGCTTCAATTACCATGAACATACTTTGGATGAATATTCATTTATGAGTTGGTTAATTTTAAAAACTCATATTACTGTTAGCTATACGACTTATTCATAATACTACGGAAATTGAAAAGTCATCTATGTATCTGCCTTTTTTCCATGATTCTGTACTTCTAATTAAGTGCAGTTGTGCATATCAGTTGTGTCAAACGCATTGTTTCACTAAAGAATGGAATAAACCATATTTGCATACTGATTAACAAGAATGCATTGACATTACAGCCAGATAGATTATGCAGAAGATAACATTGCATCTTCTTGTCTGGTTAGTATAGCCTTGAACATTGAAAATTCAATCTTAGGGTACGAAAACTCATGAAAATATTACATACCAAAATCTTCAGCGGGCAAACAAACTCCCTGTTGTTTAAGCTTACAATGTATGGCCGAAATGTGTTCGCGAGCAATTTTCTTGAAAACAGACTTGAAGTCTTCCTAATACCGTCTAATATATGCCTACAAAATATTGTGATCCGATGCGACTGTTGAGCTTCACAACAACAAAATTCGTAAAAAAAATTTAACATGGAGTTAAATGGGAGAAAAAAGTAGTAAAGGGCCTGTCTTCACTGAATTTTTACGTGTTATTTTCCGTATGAAAAATCGAAAAATTGACTTCGATTTTGGGCCCAATTTTTCCGAATTCTTTGTTCGACTGTTACTGACACACGAATGAGCATCGGATGGGAATATTTCAGGTGCATATAGGGTCTAAGGAAGACTTAGAAAGTGTTTTCAAGAAAATTGCTTACGAACATACTTCGGACTTACATTGTTAGTTAGTATAAATAAAAGCAAAATATAACATACTAATGCATGAACATGCTAAAACACAACATTAAGTGTGTAAGCTAACAATATTCATCCTAATTTCAATCAAATCTGTCTGACAACTCAAGTGGCTTAAATAGCTTGTCAAAGCTTTCTAATGAGGCCTCCACTCATGTGCACTGTCTACATGCAAAACTCACAAATAAAACCTACTGAGCTGTGCACAAAGATAGATGGGCACGATTTCTTTTTCTGTTCAAGATGCAACACAGAGTAGCGAAAAAAACACAGCGTCTCTATTTTCTACTATTTGTCACGATATCGCCGTTACTGAATACTAAACTTTTAGATTTTCATCCCCTTTCTCATCTTGAAGACTTTAAGAGATCCCAAGTCAGCTGTGCAAGCAATAGTACAATAGTGCAATCATAACAAACAGAATCATTAGTCTTTTGTGGTTTGGTTTTCCGCCCCACCAAAGTAATAACAATTACACCACCATGTTTTAAATTCCTGGTCGTTTATGTGAAATCTGAATTTCTACTTTACGGGTTTAAATCAAAAGAAAAATTTGCCTTACTATTTAATCACTACTAACTACACTACATGGGAAGGGTTTTGGGTAGAGTTCCGAGTTTGGCGGAATAAATTTATGCACAGATTTTTTGGGTGTAGTTTGGGAATAAGACAATATATTAGCACTGATTGGTTAGTGTACCACAGTTTTAAAAGGTATTTGGGAGTGTTTCACTTTTTCTGCCGGCATTATGTGGCTAGCTCGTTATATTCAAGATAGTTTGTCAAAAGAAGAGAAAATCATAATAATGAACAAGTGAGATACTGCCCCAGGCCCTTTTCGTACTGTTTTATTCGTTAGCTAACATTGCAGCACATCATGCATACACAACATGATAACAATAATAAAAAAACGTCTTCAGGTATGGGATTCAACTAGTGCGAAAGAAGCATGCACATTCTGCCTCCGTATTAAAGATCATCCTACGCATGGTAAATAGTCAATGCCGTAAGTTTGCAAATACTATCTCAATCAAGTTTTATTATTTTTAAATATTTTTTTTAAATTAGGGGCAACGCAGTACTATTCAAATTATTTTCTTAATTTAAATCCGCAAAAAATGTGGGTTCTGCAAGCGCAAGCTATTTGTTACCCTTTAGCCTACGATTAATAAACATTCAAATTTTAGCATCCTAGCTCAAAATTAAGGACATAACATGTAAAATGCTTGTATAACAATCTGAAATAGATAGCAGTCAAATACTGCATGTTGCATGAAATGTCAACGTCTATGAAATACTTTTGAGAAATTGTTTGCTTCTGAAGCCTTTATTTTAAAATTTAGTAGAGATAGAGCAGAGGTACTAACTAACTAAAAAACAATTCCTCAACCTTAGCAGGCATGTGTGAAGCGGGCAAAGAAAAAACATACACATAGCAGGATTTTCGTGTGTGCACATTATTTTATCATCATTATTAGCAATAGTGTACTCCTGCTACATACTGTTTCCCCCAAGTCCTGTGAGAGTGCTTTATTGTCTGCACACAAATGTTAAAAGAATAATGACAGTTCAAGAAATAGCGAGTAGTAAATCATACCATGACCAATGACAGTGGTTTAATAAGTTTTGCAGATTTGTGAAAATAATTGTGTCCATTCGTACAGATCCTGTTTTTCATACCAGATGGGCCAAAATTTTGCGATCTGAAAGATATTATAATGTGAGCGAGTAAAACAGTCCCTGCATTCCAGTTTGCACAAACTAACTATGAAGAAGGTGCGCAAAGTTCGATTCCTTTTGATCGCATGGGGTTCAGCAATTATCTGCATGGGACTAGTTTGGTTTTTGAGCAGCTCACAAGTGTACACAACAAATCATATATTCTCCCCATTTGGTGACGACAAGGTAAAACGAAATACAAAATCCATTGAATCTTAACCATTATTGGGAATCGCTTCACAGTGTGTCAAACATTAAGATTGAATTATACAGGAGAAAAAGCATAAGCATGCTCACCACGTGCAATTCAAAGGCTCGATAAACAACGAGGCCTTAGTGATCAGCAGACCAAAAACTAATGAAATTTTAGCCTCTAATGAAAACGAAGATGAAAAACTTACAGCCAATGGCTTTTATCAGAAATTGATGCAAGATGAGAACTCAATATGGAATCAACGTGGATTGATAAAGACTCATCAGAATGAAGAGAATCCCATGGCTTTAAAGAATAGGGTAAAAATTCCTTACAAAATGGTTCACCTGGATCTGAAAGGTGCACCACCAAAAATCAAGTATCTTATTGAGACTGTACTACCACTTGTTGCTGCTGCTGGAGGCAATTCAATTCTTTTGGAGTATGAGGATATGTTTCCGTTTGATAATGCACTTGCCAATACTACACATCGGTCTCATTACTCGCAGGTACTGCTTCAAAATTATTACTTTGTTAAAAAACCAGTTCGGCTCCAATCTATAAAGTGCTCCGTAATCAAGCGCGCTCAAATACTACCTATCGGCATTGTATACATACAAAATGTTTGAATACGTAAGACTTGGTTATGCATAAAACTGTTTTGCTGTTTGCAGAATGATCTGCGATCAATTTTCAAAAGAGCAAAGAAACATGACTTGGAAATCATTCCATTAGTACAAACATTCGGCCATTTGGAATTTGTTCTAAAATTGAAAGAATTTTCCAGTCGGAGAGAGCTCTCAGACTACCCACAGGAGATTTGCCCTTCCAACCCTGATTCGTGGGAGTTAATCAAAGACATTGTGGATCAAGTATGTTATCGTGTATTCTATCATAGCAATATAATTGTAGATGTTTCTACGCAAGGGATTTGTAATATAATGTTGAACAACAGGTGATCCATTTCCACAAAACCAATGGTGCTCCTCTCAATTACTTGCATATTGGATGCGACGAAGTCTATCATTTGGGAGTATGCTCCAAATGCAAAGAGAAAAGTCGGAACGATGTATTTCTAAGTCATGTGGTCAAAATAGCACGGTACGTGAAAACAAAGCACAATGTGATTCCAATCATTTGGGACGACATGCTGAGAGGAATGATGACTGAAGACTTGCAAGCACACAATATAGGTCAGTACACTCCCGGTCACCTTAATTTCCTATCTAATCTAACCCACTAACTAATCATGATAAATGGAGCCCCTACATGAGTTTTCCTGCTTGCAAGCTCTGTGCAGCATTTGGTCCAAATTTGCATACTTAATTGTACTATTCACCTATGGTGGTAGGTAGGAAGCAATAATTCCCATCCATTGTTTTGACTAGATTGAATCCCATTTTTCTCACGTTTTGCTCTCTAGGGCAATGGGCTGAGCTAATGGTGTGGGACTATACGGAAAATGTGGACAACTTAATCAGTCCATACTTGTGGCCAATGTATAGTTCAAACTTCCCCAATATCTGGATTGCGTCTGCATTCAAAGGTGCTTTCGGGGAAACTTTGCATACAGTTAACATTGAACGTCATGCGAAAAATCAAATGTCTTGGGTGAGTGACTGAACTCTGAAAATGTTGTATATAATACCATGGACCATAATAATGAGCGAGCGTGGGAATTTCTAGAGCATGCATAATGGAATGAATGAGCGTAATTTTAGTATAACATGGTACGCAGTGGCTGATTTAACTAAACCAGGGTGTGTGAGCTGCACTGCGTGTGTTTACGTGAGAAATGCGTTTTATCGCTTACAGTCTGCGTGAGTGTCAAGTGTCAGTGACCAGGAGATAATTTAATTACCTCACTGAGTACCTAAGTAAAAAGATTTAATGAATCTCCCATTGTAATCGTTCGTGCATCAAGTTGTATTGTCTTTTGAATCCCACTTTGGTTAGTTTGATGAGATATAGCTTTAGAGGTTAATTAATTGAGATTATGTATTCTTTGTGTCAAAATGCAGATCTGATTGGATTTTGTTTTTCAGTTGCAAGTATTAAGTCGTGAGACTGAAGAAAAGGCTTTGAATGACAGAATTCGTAATTTTCGTGGAGTTGCCATCACAGGGTGGTCTCGTTATGACCACTTTGCCGTTCTGTGTGAACTGCTGCCAGTTGCTATTCCTTCCATGCTCCTTTCTTTGCTGATTCTAAGACATCAAGACGTGAATACAGCGACAACTGAAATGTACAAGTTGCTCAAATGTGATTCCTATGTTGAAGTGACTCTGGCCTCTTTGAAAAAGGAGTTGGAAAATTGTATATGGGATGGCAAGGAAATTTACTTGATGAATCATAATCTGGAGGTGGAGGAAAAAGATGCAAAAGAATTCATTCAAGGGATCAAATATGATAAAGGATGGCTCACAGCCTACAATACGAAATACAACGAAACAAATCCGTGGAGAGTTGAAGATAGTTTGAGACAAGCCAAGGAGCATTTGGAATCTCTAAAAGTTTTAAAAGCTTCAGCAACTGAAGCTTTGGCTGCTGTTTACCCTCCCTTTGTGATTAAAGAATGGACATTTCAAAAGTTTTATACTGTCATGAAAGAATTATCAAACATTATTGATTCAGGAGCGAAAGTTCACAGAGTAAAGCATTGGCCACGGAGGCCCATTGCAGCTCAATAAACAGGATTATGAGA
>Ga0210040_10007307_pt1 | contig 13438 bp, 21 predicted proteins | sample CryGeyCG12114_NA_FD_185462 | JGI IMG/M metagenome (GOLD analysis project Ga0210040, IMG submission 185462) | Groundwater microbial communities from aquifer - Crystal Geyser CG19_WC_8/21/14_NA (SPAdes) (version 2) | ecosystem: Environmental > Aquatic > Deep subsurface > Groundwater | place: USA... | reverse complement strand
CGCCTGGCAGGCCCTAGATGTAGATGCTCCTACCTGGATTGATCTGCGGCCAATGCTCGAGCTCTAGGCGGATGCGCTTGTTCTTATCGTCATACCTTGCTCGAACTCTTCTTGCTGCTTGCTTCTCAGCTTTCTGCACCCTCTTACGCTTCTTTTCCCTTGCCAGCGCATCTATGGGGAAGATACTTGGATGCAATGACATCCTGGGAAGCGATCGACACGTGCTACTCGAGAAGCTCGATTTGGCGAAAGCATGAAAGCCCCCGGAATGCGCTCGATTGGTGGAAGCAGGACAAGGTCGGGAGCCTGGACGGCCACTGCCTTGCCGCTACGACGCCAAGGATTCTGAAAACTTCTCCATTGCGCTTTCTTACGGTAACCTAGACTGGCATAGTCCTTTTCGACGGATAGCCTAGCCGATCCGGGATTGATCATCTCGGCTGTAACTACTCTTTACGAACCCTTAGCTCCACTCTATAATGTCGGCGTAGTACCTAACTGCTAATCCAATGTCGCGCCCTACCATTCTTGTACTGAGTGACTCTGCGTTCAGATCGAAGCAGACCGTGCTCCCGCTTATCGCCATCACACAATGGCCAGAGGAGCTTCGCGTCCATATCACAAAACATTTGTTCTGAATAGGATACAAAGTCTGGTCCATAACTGGTCTTAGATTCGCAGAGTGCACGCGCCGAGTGACTGGTACTATTACTCACGATTAGCTGCGAGGCCAGTGCTTCGGATCGAACAGTCTGCTTAGCTCCGGGAACGCTTCGCTTCGGATCTTCGTTTGTGAATGGAACGAATACCTCGCGCTCCGCGTTTCTTCTCGGGTTGAGTCGGCTAGCTGACGTTGCAGGCACCCAGTAGGCCTCGGAGTCGCCGTGATTGAAGAATTGCAGAATTGCTGGATTGTTACAATACCAATCGAGGGAGTGACTGGCTTGATCCGAACCAAAGTCTGGAACATGGAATTTCATGGCGCTATATTGTATTCCGTTGTCATGGTTTTGGTCCAGCCAGACACATGCGGTCGTCTCGCCTGCGTCCCCCACGACGATGGTAGAGTGATACCTATGAGCAACATGAGTAGGGGCTTGAATATTTGCGGGAATGATTTACCAGCTGGCAGCACCGCATGCCAGACCCCAGTCTCCCAACCACGCAAAAGCATCATTGCCATCAGCCCATGTCACCGAGACATACGCAATGCAGATACCTTCGTCATCAGGCATGCTGAGCTTGATATACTGTGCCTGCTTTGTGTCCGCTTGGTTGTTAGCATAATCTTTGACGTTGCCAGATTCGATGCTTCCCCAAGCTGGCTCGCATGGTGGCGGCTGGCCAGATGGGACCGTGTAGTATGAAACATCTATATTGTCTCCAAACCTGTCGTAGTTGGCGTTAAACAGTATGATTTTAGGGTCGCTGCCACCGGCACCGGTGAGGCTATGGCCGTCGAGGCCAACGGCGATACGCACAGTCGTCTTTGGTCCGTCTGAACGTGGCCAAAGGCTGTAGAGGCCGGTGATCACTTTTATCACACCACCAACGACCTGGAGAATGGAGTTCGGTGACACCATCCCGGATGTAACTATTGAAACATGATGGAAAGGAGAGGGAGGCTATCAGAAGGAATCATGTCGACAATACCTAAATAGCCCATCGTAAAGCGTAGAAGCAAGCAGGATATAATCAAATCATTCATTGCCTGAGGTCGTATTAGTGAGGCAGTAAGAAGTAGCCTCTCGTGCATATTTAAGATTAGTTCCGTGGTCAGATCGCGTTTTCTAGCTGCCTTGTTTCTAGAAGATATTTAGAAGCATACTAATTGATTTTCGCTTCCAACACTCATCATGGCACGCAAAACAGCAGGTACTGGACTTGTTCGCTGTTCCATGTTCGTGATCAGTTTGTGATCAAATTGCGTTGTGCAGTTATCTTGTTTCCAGAAAACGTTTCGAAGCATGCATCTTGGTTTTCGCTTTGATTATTCATCCTATCGCGCGAAGTCGCTGCGGCTCTCCGTAAGATGAGAAGAAACAAAACCTTCTCCTTGCGTGCTTTTCGCACCTTGCATAACTACATCTCATTTTACATTCGAACGACTCCCTACGTTTCAAGCACCGCTTCCCGGTCCACTTCCCTTTCCCATTAGCCTGTCAGCTCCGTGTCCCTTGACCTCTACGTTCGCGAGTCCTTGCCTGAATCCTCTAGACAAAGCATGTCCTCTCCCAGTCCAGTAGGCGAGGAGTACGACTCATCAAATTCATCAACGCCCGAAGCTGCTAGTCCTGTCTATTCTGTGAAGCGTGAGCTGGGCGAAGAAGCTTCACATCTAGAATTCCTTGTCGAAAGCGCAGAGAAGTATAAAGATAATGCCAGTGTGCCTGCACAAAGTAGCGATGTTCGTTCAGCCCGCTGGAGAGGTTATGCAATATGGAGAGCAGCGCTCGAATCGTTGACGTTCGACGAAAGACTGCTGATCCCGACCACATCCCGCAAACTTGGGTAAGCTGTTAAGGCCACCGTCGCTGTCGCAACCAATACCTCTTGGCCGAAACATCCCTAGGCTACTCAGTGAAGACCTGTCTGGCTGATCGTCTATCCGGCGCTCGAATTACTCACCGGTCTTGTGGCAAGAGCTGTGGGTATTGGTAGGAACGCCGTATGCTTGGATGAACCAGCAACCGCAGCTTGTCCGTCCAAGGGTGAGTTCCGCAACGGTGTTGCATTGCAAGGAGACCGGTCCTTTCGATTGGATTTTGGAAGCTGATCGATGCTCCGAGACTTCCTTTGAATGGCCTGCAAGTGGTGGGTAGGAGAAGTAGAAGGCTCGCGATAGCATGCTGGGATAGAGTGTCTCAGTGATATCGAAGGCCAGACGGTTCGAAAATACGCCACTGCTCGCTGCGTGAAGATTTGCCTCTCATCTACCATGTCACCAACTGACCTCGGCGGACGGATGCAGCGTATTTCCAGACGGACATAATCCGTGAGGGAAGATACATTGCTAGCCGGATAGCAGAGTAGAAAGTCGGTAGATGCCTCACAATGTTCATGTTCAAGCGCAGCAAAGTCTAGGCTCGACGCTCAGAAGCTTTGCCAGACCTCGCTGTCCCCCTCGGATGCTTTCAAATCTGCCGAAGATTCTCAACTGCCACTTGACTGGGAACGAGCACATCGGTGTATCAGGGTTGTAACAGTTCTTGACATGTTCTTTGTAGCTGCTCCCGCAAAGCCTCCTTCAAACAGCGTTCCGCATGCTTCCATTCGTCTAGTTGTCTCTGCTTGGTTTCCTCCAGCATTGCCACGTCAGCCCTGGCTCTTTCTAAGTCTCGATCTTTGGCCTGCAACAGATCCTTTTCGACAGTTCGTTCATATGCCATTGTTTCCTTCTCGGCTTCGAGCCTGGCAATGGTCCGACTTTGCTGTTCTACCTTAGCGTGCCGATTTTGCAATTGCTGGTTGCATGCGTTGCTGCTCTGTTCCAAGTCCTCTATTTCCTTCGATAGTTGATCGTTCTTCTTCGCCAGTCGCTCGTTTTCCATCGATAGGTCCTCATTGTTCTTCGATATGGTGTTCCACTCCTCGAGAATACCGTTCAGTTCGGTCATGAAAGAGTGAAGATCGGCGAGCATCTGTGGCTGTAGGAAGTTCCGCTGACCGAGCCTAGTACACAGTCTTTTGGCTGGTCGAGGGTCGTCGGCGGACGCGTTAAGGGAGTCGCTGGGACGCTCCGACTCGCCCTGTCTTATGTGTGAGCTTGTCTTCGCCCTCGTCATCATGCGCGTAGACATGGTTGTCACGATGATTGCACAACTTTCTGGTTCTAGCTCTTTACTGTTGGAGGCATATGCTAGATGGTAAGCAGTTGGATCAAGCAAGGTGAAATGCTTTCGGCAGGTGAACCGAGCATCTCGTGATTGGTTCTCATCGAGCGCCAAGATTTATACTGTTTCTATGGCTCGACTAGCTTTGAGAGACTTAGAACTCCAGGCAGGCGTGTTGGTTGATGTAGATGTGCTGCTAAGCCGAGAGTTATGATACTGTACAAATGAGGTAGTGATAGATCGTAACTTCGGAGCAGTGCTGATAGAGTGAAGGCAGATTCCGTTCTTCAAGGCTGTTACCGTGCTATGCCCCGCGTGGAGTAGCGTTGCAGCCGAATCCACTAGCTCTAAGTTGGCTAGACTGGTCATCAGCAAGAACTACTAGTAGTAGCTACGCCAGTAGAATGGAGAGGGTTCCATTAGTGTTGACGTAGCTCAATGGCAACGGCCGTCGCGGCTCCCAACTTTAAGATACTATTATAGATAGAACTAGGAGTTAATTAAACAACTAGTCATCAAGGAAGGATTGCAAACTACACACTACGAAATCACACGGTGAACCCAAAAGCGTGTGTAGCAAACCCTGCTTCGGGGGTATATGAGATAGCTAGAGTTCGTGATCCGATCCAGCTTGTACAACGAAGATTGCTCATACCCTACTTTGAGCACTGCGCTGGCTTGGTGTCTTGCCTCTTGAGCTCAACAACTGCGTCGGCGAAGGCGTTTGTCTCGATATTTCAAGCGGTGAGTTGATTCCTTCTAGCCTACGCTTGTTGTATTCCTCTGTTGGTGTACGGCTCGGAGGGATGAATTGGTAAGATTCTTCACTTGCTATGTTCGCTAGACTGGCGTGATGCTGTGCCTGGCGCGGAAGGACGGAGGAAGGATGGTTTCTCGCGTCTTGCGCCTTAGACGACTGGTTTGTTGAGTTGCTCTTCGACTCACTTGGCTGGGGAAGAGACTGGTAGTTGCGACGAAGGTCGTTGTCCCATACGACCCGAGGCAGCGATGAGGAAGGGGAGGCTGAGGGTTCACCATGGCTGTTGACTGGTTTAACTAGCTGGTCGAAGAATGCTCTTGCCTCAGTGCCTTCGGGTGGTATACTAGGAAATGGAGGACGCTGTGTTGTGGCATGGGCCTCTTCTGGAGGCTCTCTTCTTGCTGGTGTTTGTTGCTCCGTTGCATTCGCAGGCTTTTGTTCTTCCGGCTGGGAGTCGCCTCTCCTTCTCTTCTTCGGTGGCGGCTTGTCTGTGGATGATCGCTTTCGCTTCAGGACGCCAAAGATCCTGTCAGCTTCGCCTTTTTGCTGCATGGCCATATGCAGTTTGATTTCATCGAGATTGAGACCTAGTTTCTGGGCTAACATTTCGAGGGCGAGTTCGGTATTGTCTCGTAGCCATGATTTGAGCTGTTGTTCGGAGAAGTCGATGGGAGCGGGTGCTTGCCCTTGTGAATCATGGCTGCCTGCGCCATCGCTGCTGTCTGCACTACTCTGACTCTTACCCTCTTCAACGTCCTCATCCTCATCCTCGACCTCGCTGCTGCCGCTGGTGTCTGCCCTCTTTCGTCTGGCCGTCCACTCAATGCCTTGAACAATGTCCTTGAGATCCTGCACCACTTCGTAGCTGTGTACGAGATGATACAGCCTAGCCAAATTCTGCGGCTCTTGTAGTTGCCAGAATTCGGCGACCGTTTTCGGGTGGAGGAAGACGGGACCCCGGATGCGCGATGCCCCGGACTCGTGGAGGACTGGGACTGGGTGGATCTTGTTCCATGGCCGAATAGCGTTGGCGTTCCTGAGGGTTGCATAGGATGCGTCGAATCCTGCATCTGTTCTCTTTTGCAGAGCGGCCAGCTTATTGTTGAAGGCGGCGAATCCTGCATCTGTTCTTCTTTGCAGGGCGGTTAGATTGTTGTCCAAAGCGAGGAACTTGTAGTTAATTGTAGCGAATCGAGTCATTATCTCGCTACGCAACGAGTCGTGAGATTCGACCAGACTCCCAAGCTTCGCCAGTATCTCCTGGGACGCCATCTATCTCTGCTGCGGCGAAAGTGTGAAAAGTGTTGCAATACTCGATAATGCTAGAGTCAAGAAGAACAAACAACGAACCGAAGCCAGAGTTAGAGTCACGTGCCACGCGTTACATTGGCTGCGGTGAATTTAGAGGAGCAGGAGCCACTCTCCGCCGTTCGGACATTTAATGTGGCTGCTACTGCACGCTTATAAATAATGTCTTGGTATCCCGCAATAAGTGCTATTAGGCAGTCGCAACCAACTTCTCATTCCAAGACCTCGTGCATCTCAGTACCACTTAGCTATCTTAGTACCACCACAAATACTATCCCTATTGCCCTCCTCCGTCTGTGCCCTCTAGTGCTTCACGCCCTAGGATCTTATTAGCTTTTCGAGTAAGTCGTTCGAAAAGCTTTTTCTCCCTAACAATCCATTCTCGCTCACGTAGAATTCGCTGCTTCGTTAGTCTGATGATACCGAATTCTTCGTCAATACAAGCCTCTTTGAAGTCCCACCTAGTCCATTCGTCCTCGTCTTCTGCCTTTTCGAACAACTTAGAGTCAGCTAATCTTGCTTCTCTTCTGTCAAGGCCCTTCACGGCGGGAGGAAAGTACTCCAGGAGCATTTTGATGATCGCCTTTCCCTGAGCTCATAAAGTGTCAAGATCCAAGAGAGTTAAGTCTTCGAGAATCTCACATACATCGTTGATCTTGCCGAACGGCATTGGATGAAAGTCGCAATATCGACCTGTCTCCTCAAGCCACCCATCAACCCAAACCTGGTCGCACGTCTCCCGCATTACCTTGCTGAATAGGCGTTCAACCTCATTTTGAAACGAAACCGGATTAGAGACAGGAGTCGAGCTCGCTATGATCGCTATGACTTCCTCGTCTATTTCTGCATCACCACTCGAGACCGTAATGCATTTCTCATCTCGCATTAGGCGGAAGGGAGCGCAACACAACTGTAAGAAGGAATCGGCAGAATGTGAGAGCGCATCAGCGGACAACCCATTGAGTAGTGTGACTTCTAGGTTCAGACTTCGAATGTCCTGTATGCTCTGCAATGCCAGGATATCCGCTTCGATAACGTGGTTGCAGCCTAGAATTCCATCATAATCCTCGATGTCGGTGAACGCTTGCTCGTCATCGTCACATTCCCGGTAAATCCCAATGCTCCATGTCTTGATAATCGCCAGTATAGGATATCTTTTCAAAGCCCGCACAATCGACGCTTCACCGAGCACATACCCTTTTAGTGTACCGCTGCACACATCATAGATGTAGTTGACTCGCACAGTTTTGTGCTCAAGGAGAAGCTGTTGCCCGTCTTGGTGAAGGAGACGACATGTGGTGAGGATCTGAGGATGCAACTCATATTGTTTCTGAGAAGCATAAGGGTCCTGTGGAGCACGTCCGTCTTGCTTAGTAGACTCGCCCGCTGGTGTATGCATAGAAGAATTTGCTAGACCGTCAGGACCCATGCTGTTGGATACCAGCTTATGACTTGCTGGTCGTTCATGCACACACAGAAGGGCAAGCCATCCACACAGTCGAGTTTGACGTTCCTCGAGTTGCCCACCAAAGAGCTGCCTCGCCTTGCGGGCTTCCCAGTCAAAGCTCAACTCATCGTCGTAGCCGGAATCAAAGCCACACTCAAGGTCTAACATATCTTCGTCGTCGTCATTGTCTTGATCGTCCGATATATCTTTATCGTCGCTAAGGTCTTCCTTAGACTGACTGAGATCTCGTTCATTGAGACGGTCGTGCCAAGACTGTGGAAGGTCACTGAGGTAGGTGTTAGAGCAAAGAAGATATCGAAGGATGATGGTGCGGACCTCTGCTGGCATCCCAAGCAAAGAGGGCGTTGGGGGAAGGAGCGTCTGGTTCGGTAGCGAGGCTTCGATGCTTTCTGTGGGACGGGTCTCCATGGCTTTAGACACAGGATGATCTCCTCAAAAGGTTGCTAAGGATTCAGGTAGCCCACAGATCGCAATGGTATGTCAATACAGTGTCTATCTTCAGGAGGCTTCATGCTGTTGGGAGTAACTTCAGAGTAAACCATGCGGCTGATTAGATCAAGACAGTTGCACTTGCCACGTTTGCTATCACAGACACTTTGTCGCGTGGAACAAAGCATGCCTTCACTTACTTTGATGTAAGCCACAAACCACAATGCTCCTGCACTCACTGGTGTTGGGGCGACGCGGTTCATTGTACTAGTGTGCACGACATTTCTAGAACACTTCTTCAAGCACTTCTAGTAAGCTGCCTGTTGTCCCTGCACTCTTGAACATAAGTCGAGGAAATAGCTTAGGAGCCTGAGAAAGCACTTAATCCTTTGTCGATCCACCTCTCGCGGTGCATTCTTGACGATTTCTGGCCCCTGTCCATCATGATGTATCCAACTTGTTGTAGAAATGGTTGGTGAAGAACTTCGCATGGCGCGCTCTGGAATGAGCTCGCCTGTAATCGTTGTCTGCGGTGGTCTTTGCATAGTGAGCTTGAGGTAGCACGACATTCGTGGTCCTAGTTGTTCACTATTTGCTTGCCGTTGTATTTGCCTTTCCGGAAAATCCCAATATCGTGAGCAGCTGGATCTATAGTGATTGTTCCTTTCGTCGATGCAGATGCAGGTGACGACATCGCGCGTCAACAGAACGGCGATACCTGCTCGTCAAAAGAATCCGGCCAGAGAAGGTGATGTCAAGAAAGGTGAGGTTAACGAGTGGTGAATGCTGAAGAGGAAGATCGAATAGGTTCTTGGAGACTACATAAAGGCTGTTAATGTTATCGTATGACCAAGGCCGCATTGCACCTTAGCACGCGGGCTTGACTGCTTTGTACGTACAGAAAATACGTCTTCCGAGGACAATCGATTGCCACAGTCAATGCTCGTCTCCTTCTTCTTATGCACCTGACATCAGAAGACCCCAACCAAGGCGACCCACTAGCTTGCTGTCGTCTGCTGCTGCTCAGAGCTACTATAGCCCACCAGATAGAATCTAACAACCAAAGACATCTGCAGCTTCTTGAGATAGAGAGTAGCCTCCTCATTGTTCGTAGTTTCCATCTCTCCGACCATGCGCCTCTTGCGTCTACCAATGCAGAAAGCCTGGTTAACTCCTACTCTCCGGGATGAGCATTATCCCGGTCTCGTTTTTGACGTGTCATATGCCGTAGTGGACAAGGAACATGGTGTACTTCGACCTGCGCACGACAGCAAGTCGTTCAAGATATGGGAGTATGTTGATTCCACCCCAATCCTGCATCACGCTTTCGAGGCATGTGCCGTCGAGATGAACAAGAGGGCCTGCTACATGCAATAACTCCGTGCCGCGCCGCACGTCAGACAGATTCACGAATATCAAGCTGCCAAAAGCCAGGTGTGTTCCAGCGTCTGTTAAGGACCAGTAGTTTCTGGTGGGGCGGGTGGATTGCAGATGTTTGCTCTGAAAGGTGTCAAAGAGGAAAAGGTTTATGCACACACGACGATAGCGGCGCCTTGCCCGTTAAAAGGGTCAGGCTCTGCTGCGAAGCGAGAGTTGGATGGCTTGAGCTTGCTTCGAGTGATCAGTGGGTTTGATCTGTTGCTAGATTACATCGGCTTCGGCATAAGTTATGTGGTGGGACCTTGAGACACTTCGGATTCGCTTAGTCCTTCAACTGTGCAGCACTGTCAGCTTCCATTTTGAAAATGCTTGTCCCGAGCATCGTCGTGGAAACCTCTGGGATGTCAGAGTGCGTGCCTCTGTAGCTGCTTGAATCGGCTTGGATTGATCTGCTATGGATTTTGGCCCGTTATGCTATCACAACGATAAACCACTCGAATAATCTGCTCGAGGCATCTTCCACTTCTTGCTGTAGCTGCTTCTCTACAACCCAATCTGCGTCACTTCGACGCGCTGTATCTACCTGGCTTCGTAGTACACCTGACCGTAGCAATGGATGTGAGGTCCCTCGAGTAGACCGTCGCAAGATACTACTGTGCTCTGGGTTGTCCGCAATCCAGGATCACTAACGGCATCCCACCGGCTCTTGTTCTTGCCCATCAACACACCTGCTGCTGGAGGAGTTTCTCCACCCTTCACCTCCTCCACCGACTCCATGATCACTCTCTGTGCGATTGCACTGGGGAAGACTTCCTCGGCGCTGAGAACATGCAGGAAACCTCGTTTAAGCCATGTTCGTCGAGATGTCAAAGGCTAACGTGACGCCTTTGTGTCATGTGAGTTTCCTAATGTTGGCGTAGTCATACTCCGTCGCGCTGGGCCGCTGCTGCTCGTGGTAGCTACGACAATGATGGCAGAGCGCGCTCGGTCGGATGTCGGGGTAGCATTTCTGATGTTTGCGACAAAAGGCGCATTGCTAAAGAAGGGCGCCGATGATCGGTAGATTGCTGCTTTCGACTTAAGATACGTTAAGGAAAAGGCAGAAAGGCAAAAGGTCAGAGGAGAACAGGCCGCAATCTTAATTCGAGGCAGCTGCAGCGGCTGAAAGCTTATCGATACCTCGGTAATCGCGTTGGGGAGCACTTTACGCGTCGTTCCTTCAACGACTGACCGACATGCTTAGCTTATTGCGCAGGACCTATTTGCTATCGTTCGAGTCTGCGATGGTTTTATTGCAGGCTCGATCGATGGCGGTAGCGTTAGCGGAAGGATCAAATAGTGTAGGAAATGATTGCAAAAGTTCCAAGACTTATTAGCTACATAGAATATCGTAGCAAGCCACAATCTACAAGAGGCTTGCAACATTCCATTCCTAACCTTCCCATTGCCACTCCTCGCGATCAGTCCGTAGCCTTTTTCGCAGCGATATATAATGCTTCTTGCGCGTTCCATTAGCCGGATCCCTGCCGCCGAATAAGTCGTTGCCTATCATCATCGGGGCTATTGATTCACCATCGACACGGTCACAGGACTGAGAATACGTTTCCGGTTGACCCACCACAAGCTAATCATGGTATCGTATCCAGTCGATATCCCTGGACAAATCATATGAACGACCCTCGTAGAGATTTCGATCTTTTTCTACCACCGCGTTGATCGACTTGTATCGTATGATCATCCGTTTCTTGCTACCCACGGCTGGATCTGGCTGTAAGAAAGGCATGTTGTCGATGTCAATTCTGAAAGGTATTCTTGCGACCTTCGCGATGACCAAGGCCGCATATGCTTGGCGAAACTTCTCACCCTTCAGATATGTGTTATGCCATCTGATCTTCCTGATGACGGTAGCGAAGTCCATCAAGTCACCTTCTCTGGCCAACATTCCTCGCCAAAACAAACGTTCTCCCTCGTACTGGGAGCGCGACTCGGAGCAGAAAATGTAGCAAGACTTACGACTTCCTTCCCAGGGGTCCATGCTACCGAACAGTGAGTTTTCCATCTTGAAAATCTTGTGTTCTGCGATCTTCTGGCCAATATCTGCAAGGACCCCGTTGCCATCAATCAGTTTGCCCACATAGACAGCAATCACCTGGCTAGCTTTATCACCACTAGTACCTGTGCACCACTGCACTCGACTTGCAGCGATTCACATGTTCATAGCGGCGTCATCGCAGATGTTGTCAGATTGGAAAACTACGCCTTTCTTGTTGAGGTTCGGCCCGCCATTTGAGACAATATTCTTGACCTTGCGCCAGGTGACCAGGAAACACTTGACGCCAGATGTCTTGCAAACCCTCAGGCGATTGGCCGGCCAGTTCTTTGTCCTCTAACCACAGACGAAGAAAGTGGCGCGAAGGTGTCGTACACCGCGCCTCATCATCCGCGAAAGCCTCTCGTCCGTGGAGGATACGCCTGTTGTTGAAGAACAACATATCTCCCTCTTCGTACCGCAACCGATATACATTCTCTTCTGCTATCCAGTGGATCCATTTAAGCGCTTTATACTGTCTGGGCGTTATTGAGGGCAGGTCCGGAGATCTTTTGAGGAAGGCGAGTTAGCCAAGCTTCCCCTACTGAAGTTCATCTCAGCTTTGCTACCTTCAAAGAACAGCAAAGGAGAGCGACTGACGATGTTAGGTCGACCAGGACTAGCTATGTCAACAAGGGGTTCCCACTGATCTCAGGCAGTCGGAACGACCTGCTGTCAACCTCATGGAGTGATCGGCCGGATCTTGCGTAGGACTGAGCGGCTTGAATTACCTCAATAATATCATGTCGGTAAGATGGACGACTGGCCTGTTACCGAGTTCGGCACCTTTCCAAACCATCGGATCATCTGCAAGGCGGGACAGAACATGGTTGTCGTAGGACACAGCGCCATTGAGTTTGATACGGTGGCACGCGAACAGCGAAAAGCCTCCCAACTTGGTTCGTGTCGTGGCGTTGCGAAATGCTGGCATCACTGCTCCGGCCGTGCCATTTCTGCTGTCGATCTCGCTCAGTTCACTAGGTACAATGGTGCGAACAGTAGCAACACATCATTTTGTGAGATTCCCAAGTCAGGCTGGATTCGACGAATCGCATCTTGTAATCAGATTCTGGTCAGAGCAAGTCGATACAGACAGCAATCCTCATCTTCACATACTGGTAGTGTATGCAAAAGTCCCAGCCCTTGCTCCATGCTTATTTGCAGAACGTGGGAATAGCCTCGCACATGCTGGCAAGATGTGTTTCTGCCTAACGCATTGCTCTTTGTGTTAAATGCAGCGAACAAGATATTTGCGTTCGCAAGGCTAACATCGCAAGCATTACATTGCCTGCCCGAGAGAGTAGTTTGCTTCCACGCGTGCTATGCAAGGCACGATAAGCATTTCGCGTGCTGCCATTCATTTCTGAGAGTGCTGTCGGATTGTCTAAGTCCATTTTGACTCATCAGCCTAGAACGCATGCCACGGACGCTCAGCAAGTACGGCAAGAGTTGTCCGGACAGTCGAAGGCGAAGGTGGATTCGATGCTGTCCCCCCTCAACGACGACTTAAGGGAGTTCAAGAAGTCTTCCGGTTGTATCGAGCGCAGAGTCTACGAAGACTGAACATACCTGTGCGTACAATAGTGGCGGCGGCACTGCAAACTCTATTCGCAATGCCAGTTATACGAGACTTAGACCGGCTTGTGTCACCCGCATCATCTTACAACACGAAACACAGTGCATTATTCCATGGCTGTGGCACAGGCCTTGACTCTGAAACAATTGCGTCTTTCTCTGAGCTGGGGCCATCGACGTACTTTGCCAGACCATGCGCCTACTTCAGCCCATCACCGGCAGTGTACTGGACAAACTCACTCAAATTCGCTATTGCTTGGTGCTTGTTCGCCCAGACAGGACGGTGGTCTCTTAATGATCCACATGCGAAGAAAGTATGCTCTATCCTAATATATGTGTCATTGCTGGACTTGACAGATATGGCGACGACTCAGAAGTGTTGTTTTCTCCCTTCTCCTGGAAGCCCCCACGACGAAGAATACCTGATCAAGCTAAGCAACATTATATCATTAAAGCTGATCCTCCATGTGCTAACCACTGATGCGTGCAGTGGTGTGAACAAAACATGCATAGGGACGTTCCCAGATCCATGCGATATCCTCCTCCCGGGCAGACGGAAACTGAGTGGGACGTCATAGCTGGCAGGCTACCAAAGG
>Ga0210040_10007306_pt1 | contig 13439 bp, 11 predicted proteins | sample CryGeyCG12114_NA_FD_185462 | JGI IMG/M metagenome (GOLD analysis project Ga0210040, IMG submission 185462) | Groundwater microbial communities from aquifer - Crystal Geyser CG19_WC_8/21/14_NA (SPAdes) (version 2) | ecosystem: Environmental > Aquatic > Deep subsurface > Groundwater | place: USA... | reverse complement strand
AAATGCATCATGGAGCCAATATCTTTACCCATTTTCCAAATATTTCGACGGTTTTCACTATGAACATACCCGTGCCAATACTTATGGCCTTCACTGTATATAGGACACACACACACATGCTTATTGAGTTGCCCATGATTACAACAGTGTTTCAAAGCCACGTTTGTATGTATGTGTCCATTTACCACTTGCTCACAGTTATGACTGTATAAGGTTGTGCAGTTAAGCCCACCAATAAGAGCAAGAAAAGTGTGTGCAACGTTACTTTTTTTTCGTACATGAAATCCTTTAGTTTATGACGGCATCCTCATTCCTCTGAACTCCTCATCCTTTGTCTCTCTCCGGAGCTAATCCTGACAAATTTTCTATCATTTTGATACAGACCATCAGTCCATGCTCAACTTTTTTATATTGTCTTGTGTTTCCTAATGCCAGTCATAAACTCACACAGAGTAAATGGGTGTATTTTTTCCTGTACGTTTTTTTTCACCGTGTCAATCGGTTTGGATTAGTGTAGTAAAGTAAGTAGAGGGGACCAAATACAGGCAATGTGTTTTTCAAAGCACCTGGTTTCACTCGCTAACTCGCATTCAACTTTTCCTTTGTCTTTCGGAAAAACTGTGACAGTAATGTTCCCTGGAAGAAATGCTCACATTCATTCAGTTTTCCATTTTCTGCATTCTGTTATTTGTAGGTGAAACTCCACTGAGAATAACAATGGATTGGAGCTTTATTGGATTGAATGTGAAAGATGGAAATTTCTTTTGCCTTTTCATATTATTCTTTGCATTGACAACATTATTATCTGTTTTTTGCTGAGCTAGTGAAGCACTATTATTATATAAAGGGAATCAATTATATTCTAATTCAATCATAAACTAGGGACCAAATATAATATCGTCGTGTCTGACAGCAAAAAACCTCGTATTTGATTAGTTTCTGAAAAAAATTGAAAATAGCCTAGCTAATTGATAATAGTGAAAATTCACAAATGAAAATAGAAGTACACGGCAAGGGCAAGCTACAGTTTTGTCTATTAACTAGTTAACATGCTCGAGAGCATTCTTGAGGAATTGCAAGAGAAAGTATTCAGGGCGATAATTTTAATTGCGCGCCGAGACACAGAATAATTTCATACCTTTGGAATATCGAAACAAGAGAAAAACCTTGTACACGTAAAAAATGGTAACTAACATTCCTGGTTAAGCAAATTCAAAGCATTCACAGTGAAATCCCAGAGAGCGAAACAAACTATAAAAGGAAACGCATTCCCCTCCACTGTATGATTTGGTAGGAAAAGTGCACACATGAATGCACCCGTTTAAAATCCTAGGCAGCCTGCGTTCACCATACGGAACAAAGAGTGTCAATATTAGCTTTGGGGAAACCGACTTTCCTCGATTAGACGAGAGTATTAGACCTTCATTACCATTCAAATAGACCTATCCATTGTAGAAAAAAGTTTTCATCTTACTTTCACTCTCTTTTAAACCATTTTAAGTTCTAACTACCCATTTCAGTATCCTCATTTGTGGACACATATACCTTTAAATATAAATCCGGGAAATAAATCCAGCTCTGCTTATCAGAAGCCCATAAAAGACCCGATGGTTGAAAATCCGAATAGGGATAGTGAAAAAATGTCGGGGATTCAGGTACCAAAAGCTTGATTTACTTTATGGGTACCTTTTTTATACACTTACAATCATTTATTTCACACTCCCGAGAGTTTCCACTTCAAGAATACTCAAACTCAACATAATAAATATATACCTAATGCGCAGAAAAGGAATGCCTGTTGGTTTTATAGTACACCATACCTGAAAACTATTCAATAAGACAATAAGAGGGAATAATAACGTCACATTGTACATAAATGCTCCGGTGTAACGGCAGTTATACAAAACTAATGCACTCACTTTAGAATGTCAAGTCCTGTACAAATTCCATGCTACATTCTGTAGGCAGGCAAGTGATGATGAAAGTTTTAGGGGGCGAACTTCCTAGCTTGCTCTTTCCGTCACGTTCATTGTCAAATGAAAAGAAGTACATAATTTATTCCAGTGAAATTTTCTCTCATTAGCAAATAATGATGAGCGGAAATACCCTAACTTGTTTCATATACCGCCCCTTGTGATAATAATACGTGCAGTAGTATGGTATGAAGATGGACTCCAAATACTTTATAGATTATGGTGCACCAAAACTAACTAACTAACTAACTATATAGTCGTGTATATATATCCGAAGGTGAAGTGCTGTATAATTTAATGTTCAAGTGAGAGAGCCCGAGAAGAGAATTGTACTTTGATTGTTAAAAAGGGAATGACGATTGTGGATGGAGCAACTTGGATTCTATGCACCCTTTTATACCTCGTAATAATAATGTGTGAGCCAGCCAGCATGTTTTCCATGGAGCTCAACTCACTAATGAGGATATGGTGAAACAAAGGTCCGTGTTATTATTGCGTCGTATACGGGGAATAGAAATGGAGACTGACTTGAGCCAGAACAGGGAACTGTTGTCGACAAATGAACTTGTGTCACCAAAACTCACAATAGATTCTCATTTAACTTGCTCATGCATGTACAGCCTGTAATTCAGCCAGCAGGTTCTCCAGTTGGAATATTATGTCGACCATTCTAATTATTTTTAATGACGAGGTCTGTTTCCCTTCAGCAGTGAAAGTACAACCAAAGAGTATATAACTACTAAAACTGTAAGTCCAACCAATATCTTTCATTGTGAGAGTGAAGTAGTGAAGTCACCTGAGCAAATAGGCCGATTGGAACTGTTATCGTGGAATAGTAATAGCTGTCTTTAATTTGTCTTTGCTGTGAGAGTGAGAAGTCTCTTTGATTATGAAATGCAAATGGACATGGGTGGTAGGTTTACACAAGTTGGATTACTATAGTATGGTTGATGACGATGAAAGTACTAAGGTTAAAAATTAACGAATGTGGAGGATGGTGGAATGAGAATTTCAAGATAGAAATAATTTATGTTTATTCGTATCGCGATTTCAGACCGTAAGATTATACAGTAAGTTTCAGTTCGTAGTTAACTTAAATTTTAATAATAATAATAGGTTCACATTGAAGCAATCAGACTTTTCGTAGGTCACTGGTTTAGCGAGCCACATATTTTTATGACCCCTGAGGGAGAAATTATTAAAATAGTAAGATGTTAAAATCAACAAAAATGAATGGAACCGCAGAAAAATCCAGTTCAGTATTCTAAAAGTGCCGCAGTTTATTTATACTATTCATCACAAGAAGCGGCCTTAAAGAACTACAACAACCTTCCAATAATTTCAAAGTAGAAGACATAAGAAACTTTGGTAACAATGCTTGTGAATCATTGCATCACATAGAATTATATATTAATGAAAGCTTTAAATGATAATCATGAAAGCCCAGATTTAATATTGCATGGAAATTGCAGTTGGACATCATGATGTACAACAGAAAAATTTAGAACGATGACCTCTCCATAGCTCTAATTAGGTGAAAAGGTCACTTGTAGTCACACAAGAGAATCAACAAGCGGCGTTCATTAATTATAAAAACTATACAACTCATCCGACGATCCAGCATGTGACATCACGCACCCACATATGAGTTCACAAATGTGAATTTTGGCTATAAAGTTCTTGTAACATGTAATGCGATACGATAACATTTTTTTACAACCACGAATCAATGTATGCCTATCTTCTTGTGCAGTTAGTTGCATTCACAAGACCATATAAATAACAAAATGTATCTATTATTTTATTTATTTATTTTATTTATTTAGTTTGCTACTAATTCAAAAAACATGCAAATGTCCTCCTTGTGTGGCAAAAAGCTAGCTAAAATTATGATTATTATCTGTTCAGTGAACAATCCTTAGATTCATTGAAACACACTTTAAATATTAAAAGTAACCAAAATCATGCAAAACATGACAAATGGAATGGCAAGGTTTTAAAAATGGAACCATTAACAGTGTAAAAATGGAACCATAAATGGAACCACATAAAATCGACGATGAAAATAAAATATAAACTGCAACAAATTTCATAAAAATTCCGGTTTGTTCATCTGAACACTTGCATACTTATACTTTACTATTCATAGTGCGATGCATGAGCAAACAAGGATAAAAACCAAAACTGTTAGTTGTGAATAATAACTTGAGTTGCATGTACAGAACTGGCACAATACTGTTATTATTTTCAAGTGTAAGCGTTAGTTAAAATATAAAATAGGGGCAAAAAAAATATAAGCTTTGGCTGTAATAGTTAAGACTAAAAGACCGCTTAACAGAGTATGCTGCCGGAAATAGACTAAGTGAGAGACGTGACTATTTACGTACACAAAATGCAATATAAGAACTACTCTTTGACCCATGTATGTTCATCCCTGTCAATTCAATAAGTTAAGCCTTAAATGATGAACGCTTAACCAAATTTCATTTTCTTGGCTGCATTTGGTGACTTGTGGCTCAAACGGAACAAATATTGAATTATATTCGACCCAAATGACACAAGTGCAAACTTCAGTCAGTTGATCACACAAGTCTTTTCTCACAGATATAAGAAAACTCATTTGTATTAGCACCGATAAAGCCTTCAATTTCTCTACAGCTACATGAATTAGAAAGATACAGCAGGCTAAGATACTAAAATTACTTACTAATAGCTACTCTCTTCTTTTAGAAACATTTTTCTGCTGCAGGAATTAAGCAATAGCAATTACAGTTTGTCTGTCTATAAGCGATTCATGAAACTTGAAATTTTAATACGTTATAATTTTGTATGAAAAAGTGAAACTTAATGTTCACGTTACACATGCCAACTATTTATGACTCGCTCGTCGCTTGTCTAGCACATTAAAGCGATTTAGCTTTTCTTGCTGCAAATCATGCAGTTGTGTTTGGAGTTGAAATACCATGGCTCTTAAACTTTCTGTCTCTTCCAACTTCTGTTCAAGCTCATGAGTTCGCCTTTGAGCAGTTGACAGTTGATTAATCAACCTCTTCATTTGTTCTTTCATTTCATTGTTCTCATCTCGGTCGCTAGAAATCGCAGAGCTGGAACTGAAATGAAAATTGCTGGAATCATGTGGTGAACAGAACTAATGTGCACAGACAGACCAGAATATTCAAAAATATTTACCTCTCTTGACCTATCAAGAAAATGCCTTTTTCATCCCTGGAAATGGGCAACGTATACGGAATCGAAATTTTAATTGGAATAGATCCAGGTGATGTAATGTTAGGTGACGGCCTGTCTTCCACAAGTTTCAATCGGGCTCCCAGGATTTCGATCTTAAATTTCAATTTAATTTCAAAATTGTCAATATATACTTAAACAGGTAGACGCAACAGTGGATGAAATAGTATGAGATTCTCAAATCATCCAATCCAATGTTATCTATTACCTTCATAGGAAACGGATCAGGAATAATTTCATCTTCAACTAGATCAGACAGTCCAATAACACTGCTCATTTGAAGTGTCAATTCCTCTTCATGCCTTAAATCTACATGAGCTTCCAAGAAAGGCTTCGTTGCTTCGATAATAAATCTTCTGATTGGTGATACAGTACCAGGTCGGTCAGTTAAATTGACTCTTGGGTTTACTTTTCTTAATGCTTTTATTTGCTCTACAATTTCATCGCTCCTCATGGAGGATTTAAATTGATCGCCATCAATAGTTTGAACAAGTCGAAGTTGAAGCACTTTCCGTTGACTTGGATTCCCAGAATACATGGTTGTGTCATTATTCCCATCTGCTAACTTTTTGTTCCGCTCTGCAAACTTAGTCTGCAACAACAAAAATTGTGGTCAACGGTCTTTCAAATATTTGCCTTAGATAGAAAATCATAAAGATGTTCCGGTCTGTACGGATTTTGATACAAATGACATTATTTTAATGTTTTTGTGTTTACACAAACGTGAGACACAAACCATCAATTATAAAATCATAAAATGCTGTGCAACACATGCAGCAAATAAGCGCTAGTCGATAGTCATTTTCAGACAAATATAGCTGAATACATAAGCATAAAGCTAAAGCGTAAAGCATGCAGAGTCAATTCAATTAAATAACAATGTTAGAACCAAAACAACCAAAAGTAACTAAACAATGCAATGCATAACAAACTTGAAAGCTTAGATACCAACAACAGCCAATAAACATTGGAAGCAAATTTTAATATTGGAAATCAATTACCTCCCTAGTTTCCGACGTCACCTACAGTAATCGAATCCAATAAAAAATGAGAAATACATGGGTTAGATAATTTATTTCGGAAGCAAACATAGCTCACTAGCTCGTAAAATTCATACATCAATATCTACGATAGCATTGAATCCGCATGATGCATCCCATTTCCCATTACTACGTTCAGGATTGTAACCACTGAAGTTAAAAAAATTTTAAATCTTACCTGAAACTCGCTCAAAGGACAGGTTGATTCTGTTAAATGCAATCCTTTACACTGCAGTTTCAAAACAGTATTCAGACCCTTGGCTTCTTGAGCAGCCTCAACTCCATCCAGTTCAATAGTGATTACACCGACCTTGGTAGGATACAACGTATAGAGTGTAATAGTCCGCCCCTTGATCTCATGCAAACATACTTTATACACTTTATTGTTTGTTTTAACTTTTATTACCATAACGTCGTTTTCGATAGTAACCATGACTTTTTCGTTTGGCATTTGGGGGGAAGCTAAACTCTCATCGTCTTCGACCACCTCAGTAGCAACCTCCACTTCAATGTCATCTTTATCAATATCAGGGATTGGGCTCACTCCCATCTCACCATCACCACACTCCGAAGGATCCAAATGAATAAAATTATTATCCGACGATTCGTCACTAAGATTGGACCAAGTAGACGCAACTTCACTGTCAGGTGTGGACAAGCCTTTGTTGAAGGAAACAGCTAGCGATGACAATCCTTGCTTCATTCCATGAGAGAAACTTGAACGAATCGAGTCTATCTGAGCTACAGGACTGTTTGATGGATTCGTATAAACATGAACAGAAGGTGATGAACTGGCAAGATGTGAGTTCATGCTTAAGTCATGCTTATCACCAAGAGGTTCATCTGGCTTCAACAAATGATTTGAAGTTTTTGGAATACTAGAAATAGGGAAACATAAAAATCATCATGAGAATAATGTTCGAGATCTTAGTTAGTTGACAGTATCTACTAGCAAGTTCACCGATTGTAATTGGTATGCTTACTTTTCTAAATCGACACCGGACATTTCAGAGACCATAGACTGCAGTTCTGAAGTCTGTGAGTCTTCTTTTTCCAAAGGTGCTAAAGGAAACAGAAGGGAAAGTTCTAGAGTAGGCAACACACCTAGAAACGTAAACATGTTTTCGAAAATCGCTGCTCCAGCGATATTTTCCATGTCTAGAGTGACATACAAGGATAGTTCACTCAATGCTTCAACCATCCTCATTAGGAAAAGAAACTGGTAGTGAGAGATTTGCACGTTACAGACTCCCGTAGCATTAAAAAGAGCTTGAATGGTTGTTGGTCGCCATGGTTTGCTCGACTGGCTATTTAGCATCTGATTGTTTTGATCACTTTCCAAACACAGTTTGGCCCCATGCACCCATACAAAAACCGTAATCGAGTTGATGAAAGGAAAGAGTTTATTCGTTTCTTCCGCTTTGGTGCATTCAGACTGGGGGGAACCTTTCTTTTTCGAAGAGACAACAAAATCGGCCCACAATGAGTCAATTTTCAAGTACCATACATCTCTTGCTTCGGTCCACATGAGATCTTTGGTTAAACTAGGCGCGATTTCTTGAAAACTAGATGCTCGTAACTTAATTTTTGGTCGAACATGGTCTTGTCCTATTGAAGCAATAAAATGATTCGATTATTTAAAGAAAACCGTACACAATCACAACTTTTAAAAAAACCATCCCAGATTTCCTACCTTCGGCATGCTTTACAAATTTTTCGGCAACCAAAGAAACATCCGTTGGTTTGGAAGGAAAGCTACCGCCATAAGCTAATCCCCCAGTTTGTAAAATGTCCAAACATTGAGTCAGTTGATGCATGGTACCAGTTTCCATTGATCTGTAGTTGGAGAGTATTATGCGAGAAGCTTGAAAATGAATTGCTTCCGGTCGATCTTTTTGTCCAGGGTATTTGACTTTGTTTTCGAAAACAACCTAATCGCACAAACCCGTTATTGTCTTTATATATGATGAAAAGTTGTAACTATCAATAAAATAGTTGCTAGTGAAAAATTAATAATAATTATTCTTTTTACTATTTTTCGATTTTGACCAAATCATTTATTTATAGCATACCTTTGGCATGATCATTTCTACACGGATATCAACGTAGTCAGCATCGGGCGGTGGCTCGTCAACTATAAGACTATTTTGTAAGCTATTGATAAAGGAATTCAGCCACAAAACGGTACATATATCCAGATGTATTTGCACCGGGTACAAATATGCATAGATTTTTGGACTAGGAACTGAAAATTTTAAAGAATCAGAAGGAAACATGATTATTAAAGTGCTATATTAGTAAGTAATCAGCTTTCACTTTTAGTGTAAATTAACATACGAGGAAACGTGACGTCTCTTGGGTAGTAAAACCATGAAAACTCCACGTGGATAATCGACAAATCTTTTGGCTTTTCTATATGGCCTACAGATTGAACAAAACAGAATTGACAATCTTTTAATATCCTGTAACTGTGTATTTTGATTCCAGTTCTTTCAAACCCATCACATGCTTATAATACAGAAAACTTACTAGAAATAAAAGGCTGAGGTACTTCTCGTTTGGATGATGTCGTTACTTTAAAAAGGCGTAAGTCTTGAATTTTCAGAACTAAGCATGTGCTCATGAGTTCAGCCAACTGATGCTGAACAGCATTTCTTACTTGATTGTTATCACTACCGGTCAAAGATCCGTGATTATTCTGTGTCCGAGTTAACGGAGAATGCATGGAGAGTGAAGAAACGGATTCAATCAGCTCTATTCTAAATCCTGTCAAAGCACTTTGAACCCATTGTGCCAATGGATTATTTTTATACTTGGGCCAAGATTTTCTACTTCCAAGAGCTAAATGATACGGATAAAAGTCCACCATGACCTAAAAAAATATTTCAAAATCGAAAACGTATAAAAAACTAAAACCAACTTTGCTTATCTTAAATAGTTAAAGTCCTCTAAATTAATTTAAAACAAACCTGAGCAAGTGATAGCTGAAGTGCACCACCATCCTTCAAATCTGGATGTTGTGATCTTCCAGCTGCATAATATGAATAACATAAAAATTATGTAATCAAAAAAAAAAAAATTTCGATATGACTCTTGCAATAAGTAAAAAAATGTAAATTACGTACGTCCTTGATCATCACAAAAATGAAGATCAAGCTTTTCACACACAAAATGGTAAGATGTCTCTTTAACGTCGAAAAGGTCGAATATCTTTCTAGATTCAGTCCGTAGCTCACTTTGAGCGCAACTCTGCTGAGGAGTTTGGGTTTGAAAATTTGGAAGAGTTTGCTGCAGGAAGAATAGAAAAAAAATACATTGGTAAAAACCAAATAAATCACACCACAATTCAGAACACAATACAAAGAAGTTATCGACTGACTGTTACCTCTAGCTTTCGTGCGGCTTTAATCCTTTGCGTTTCCTCTGTAGCTTGCTTAACAAGACCAGATAATGATTTCACAAAATGTAATGCAGCGAGTATCTGAGAATCCGTGAGAACCCACAGTAGGTCATCCAAAAGTAACGATAATCTAACACCTAGGACTTGGCAGTCTATAAATCAATCAGTAAAAATATTAAGAGGTTATCTCATTTTATTATTGCGATTTGTGGACGACAGTGGCATAAAAAAACTCAAGGAGTTACCTTTCATTTTTTTTTTTATAACTATCCGGGCCCGAGCTTGATTAGTAAGCAGTCTCAACGGTGCAAGATGAGTGTCTGAAGTTGACCTTGATTCTATACGTAATGTCTGCCACTCCATTTCTTTGAAAATCAATGTTTCATCTTTCTCGACATCCTTTAAACGTGTGCATGAAAGGTCGACTCGTTTCCATTGTGGTGAGCGAGATTCCACACGAATTCTGGAAATCTATTCCAAAATAAATTTTTGTTAATATTTTATAAATAAATAAAACATTTTAGGGAGGGGAAAGGAATAACTATTAGTACAGGTAAATATAAAACAATGCTACCTGGACTTTTGACTCAAATGCTCGGCTCTGGAATGTTATCTCTACGGAGTTCACAGTCACTGTGATCCCATCAATGACTTTGTTCACAAAACCATACTTGCCCATATTTGGTACAAAAGCATTGTTAGCAGCACCTTGACGCAGTTCTTCACATGTTTCTACTTGTATGAGAACTTCGTCTAGACTCTAAATGTTTTTTAAACCATACATTTAATTCCCTTTTTATTTGGAACGAAAATACAATAAAAACCTTTATAACCGAAAAAAACGAACCAGCATAATAGGAACGCTCTTCAATTTGGTCCATGGAATTCTCGCAAATACACGATTGCAAGTCGCTTTGGTGATCTTCATCCATGTTGGCAGAGCAAGAAGGTCGGTCAGTACACATTCATCTAATTCAAGGTCTGTCAGTTCGCCTTCTCCCTTTAGAGTACTCAAGTTAATACGATCAGAAGAAAGATTTTTCACAAATCTGCACACAAAAAAATAAAAACAAAACTGCAATCGAGTTTTAAATCACCGAGACCTAATACAGTCCAGTTCAAAGGTTGTTGTGTAAAAAATTTTAAAATTTAAACCATTGGAAACTCACCTTGAAAGATGCTTCAAAATTTGGTTCTTTATTATCATCGCCATGATATATTGTTGATCGTATCACAAGAACCTACGCCAAATGAAAGATGAGTCTATTGATTCACAGTAAAGTCTAAGGTTTCTTCTTCCGAGACATACATGGACAATTCTTGTACGTCAATCAAGTAGTAGTCATATTAGATAGGTTGGCAGAATCTAAAAATACAGAGAGTTTTCATAGGATGTATTTAATTATCATCGAAAACCTTATTTCAGTCTTGGAAGTTAAGAAGAATCGAGACTAAAGTTCACACAGATTATGTATAACCAGATAATTATGACAATTGACAAAATATTTGAAGCTGAATTAAAAAGGTATGGTCTAAGTCCGACTTAAAAGTGAAGCACTATCATCAATTACTACGCTACAACAATCCTAAAAAATGTAATCTCCCCACCAAAGATTATATGCTATTGAGTTAAAATACTAATTTCAGTTTTCGGACTAATTTTAAACGTTATACACATCAAATAATTTTGCATCCACCGTTGCTTACGTTAGTTTCAACACAAATGGTTCAGCTGTTTTCGAATTACAGTAGTTTTAAAAAGCTGAAAAAAATTACGGTTATGTAAGCCAATTATTTCCGAAGACAGGAAAATGCCTTTAACACATGGCACAACGAATTTCTTTGCATTAAAATTTTCCTTATAATTTAATTATGATTAATTAAAATTTTATTCTATACATAAAATCCCGCATTTAATACGCAAATCATGAAATCATTCTTCATATACATGCAAAGAAACTTGACGCACATTTCAGAGATTTTTAAGACTTTTTTAAAACGCCTGTAACTGAAAAAGTACTGAAGCAATCGGTTTAAAAAAATAAGGGGATGCAGAATTGCTTGACGTCTATATTTTAAATTCAGACCGAGATCGAGACCGATGCAGCCGTACGAAGTCTTTGACTCCATTTCCTATCCCAATAACATGTCCCTTTTTGAGGGAAGGTACATTATTTAGTTAGGATCTGTTCTAGCCCTACTGAATTCAAACCACTGTAAATAAGTTACCTTGGATAGATAGTGACATAAGCAATTCAATGGAAAATTAGCCTGACCTTGTTTGCCTCTCCTTTTCTGGTAATAATTGTTGATTATCTTATCCCCTCAGTGGTTGTGGATTGATAGATAACGCGTAGTATAGACAGAGCCATGAAATCATGCCTTATTTAAAGTCTTAATGAGTGATAATAATGTGTAGAGTAATTGTTGTTTCGGGCCAAGGTAAAGTATAAATAAAAGACTTGTTACTTGTTGCAAGAATTTCTGCTATTTGTTTTTCGCTCTTAAAAGTTACAATGTCACTATATGAACCTATTGTAGTCAGGAATCAGGATTCAGGAAGGAGTCCTAGTGTAGCTGTAGACAATGTGAGACGATAAGCTTATGGACCACACCAGACAATCAGCACAAAATTTTGTATTCACACTTTCACTCGCCTTTTGAACGCATTGACAGTGAGGCTACAAGGTCCATTAGGTTTTAAGCACAGAACGACTGCTTTTGGACACATTCAAACCGAAAATGTGCAGATAAAGTGTTTTAAATAGTTGAAGATTATCTATGAAACATTAATAAAAATTCAGTCAGGAGTCAGGAGTGTGGCAAATAAATATTTTATTTATATGGCCAACAATGGCATACTCCAATGACGATTGATTGACAAAAGAATTCATTTGCATATTGCCTTGTTTAACTATAAGGGCCGTATGAGGTGACTAAAGTGATCATCAAAACAGCTTTTGACTTCGAATTATCGTGGGGTTACACAAGTAAGAAATGGCTCTGGAGATAAATTCAATCCAACAACGGGTTTCGTTGATGGTCGTTTATTTCCGGGAGGAATAGACAGGTTAAATTTGGACAATAAATTGGCCATCAGAAGAAATGTGGTTGTTTTAGCCAAATTTTCCCCAGGACATTTCCGTTTGCCTGTATTAAAAAGTATGAAGCTCAGCTTATTCATTTTTATTTGAGTGGTGACTATTGAGTTATTAGTTTTGCTTTGTATTAGTTTGTTTATTTATGTACAATTCCCTTACCTGATCCAAATGGAAGAAGCCATTCATCATTAGCGATCAGACAGCCACTTGAATCAATGAATCTATCTGGTCGAAAAACCTCAGGATCGCCCCAGTGCTTTTTATTATGATGGATTCCCCAAGTATTAACAAATATAATAGATCTCTAAGGGACAGGAATATTTGACCATTTTAACCAAAATTTTTCTTATCAGTTATATCGAGTTTGTCAGTAAGTGCATGCATTAAACCTTCGGAATGGCAAATCCTTTGCACACAGCATCTGTTGTTAGTGCATGCGGTGTAATAATTGGAGCAACGGAAGCAAAACGATGCGTTTCCAACAAAATAGCCTCCATGTACGGTAGCCTAGTGATAATAAGTTCACTAGAATCATGAATAGCATAACTGGAATGCAATACTGCTCTATAAATGTCATCTATTATATTACTTGGGTCGATCTTCCAAAGTGATGAATCGCTGCTTCCCAATTTCATTATCAATTTCATCTTGAGCTTTCTTCAATATACTGGGATTCATG
>Ga0210040_10007305_pt1 | contig 13440 bp, 9 predicted proteins | sample CryGeyCG12114_NA_FD_185462 | JGI IMG/M metagenome (GOLD analysis project Ga0210040, IMG submission 185462) | Groundwater microbial communities from aquifer - Crystal Geyser CG19_WC_8/21/14_NA (SPAdes) (version 2) | ecosystem: Environmental > Aquatic > Deep subsurface > Groundwater | place: USA... | reverse complement strand
TAACGGTCCAGAACGCCCAAAGCCTGCGGAAGCACCCGACTGGTCTAAATGATCACCGAGAGGCACCTGTCCTGCATCGATCAGTATCAGTATCAGTATCAGTATCAGCATCAGCATCAGGTGGGGAGCTTAGATCATCTACCAAGGACCCCGAAATCGACAACAACAAACCAGAAGGAATCAATATCTCAAATTCCCAAAGGAGATAGCATTGTACACAATACCGTGTGCTTTGTGCTCAAAGGTTTGCGGAGCTACTTTATCACTAACGACTTCTTTATGAAACCCGACGTGCTAACAAAGCCAACTAAAGCGCCGTTGACCCGACTTCCCAATACCAAGGTTGTTGCCGAAACGCCCTCCATTCGCACCATCCCGTCATCATCCATGGAAACATGCGCAGCGGCCTTGCGACCATGATTCAAGTGTAATTCTTCCTCCCTACTTGACTCGTAGCAATGCTGTCATCACGGCATATTGGCTGAACTTATGTTGTAAGGTCTATTTCCATCTGTCTCCCCGTCTGTCTCCTCGTGCCGAATTATGCGAGTCGGAAAGGGTACGCTGCTGATAGTCGCGTCGAGCACGCTCCAGTGCATCAGCTCCAGGATCACTGTGGTGGGTGACGTGCCCTGGTCTTGGGCCCTGGAGAACGACAGTACGTCGCTCGCGCTCCCGCTGTTGACGATAACGTCTCTCTCGCTCAGCGATTTCTCGCTCGCGCCGTTCGATTTGAGCCTTACGGCGTTCTTGCGCGAGCTCTTCCTCGAGCTTTTGCGCGCGGACTCTGGCACGGGCCGCATCGAGTTTGGCCTGGGTCCGAGCTTCTTGCTCGTGCACGACGACACTGGAGAAGTTGCGTGTGATCTGTTCCACATCCGTATCACGTCGCTTGCGTTCAGCGACGGCAGCTTGGTAGTTGTGATTGGCGGCATGTAAGGCATCATCAAGATGATCTGGCGTGGGCCTAGGCCGTCTAGTAAGTACGTCGGTCTCTCGCCCATCGTCGGAGAAGCGGCTACCTCCTTTTCGGAGCGACGAGGGTATCTCAACACTCTCGTATACATCCTCGTCGAATGGACGTGCTTGCTGGTGTACTTTTGGTTTGTGCTTACGTGGAGCACGTTCTTCGACGGCGAAATCGGCCACATCGTCGTGACTTTTCTTTCTAGGGGCAGGTGGCAGCTCTGGTGGTAGGGGCACGTATTTGTCCGTGGGGACTCCCGGCGACATTGTGTGAGCCCTGCGTCTTCTGGGAGGCGACGGTGGTGGTGATGGTGACCTTTCACGTTGACGGTGTTCACGCCGATGGACAGGCCGCTCGACAACCACGACTGTCCTTGTTCTGCGTCTGAAAAGGCTCTTTAACCTCGAAGTCAGCCTATTGCCTTGGTGCTCACGAAGGTGAGAACTCCTTGAACGACACACCCTGGGTTCTCTTTCGATAATGATCGGCTCCGACAAGATGCCGTCGTCTGAATATTGTCTTCGTCTTCCAGACATGCGGCACCTCAGCAAGGACACCTATCTGGTCGTATTCAGGACTAGCAACGTACAATTGGCAATGTACGTGGCGACGATGTGAGCTCGTGTAGGCAGGTCCGACTCGTTGTGGGCAGTAGTTCCCCTAGCTGAGGGCTTGTAGATCTTTGGTAATAGTGGTTGTGAGAAGCAGTCTTCAGCAGTCTGTGTCCAATGCTATCGAATGCCGAAGACAAGAGGGTCTTCTTGGGCTGGCCAGTCGAGAACTTCCACACTCCCGCACAAATCTTTCGGTCCTTATTTATGCTCGGCGTCGCTGTGGCCGCGCAGCGATATGGGAGTGCTAGAGCCTGGTTTGCCACAAGGATTCTTCTCCCCAGCGCCAGGTTCTAAAGAAGGCTGTGGAACTAATCGACCGATATGGCAAGCAAACTAGGTCCATGCAAGATGCAGGAGTATGACTGTGGCCTCTCTGGTCGTAAGAATTATTGGGCATGAAATGTTCCACGCAAGGGATAGAAGTATGTACGAGAATGCTTAGCATTAACGCACTTTTGTGAATAGCACTGCTGCTGCCTAGTGGTTCGGGGAGAACTGCCCATGACCAGCCGATGAAAGGTTCGCATGACGAACAAGGCACCAGAATATCTGGGCTGTGTATTGCCAACCGTTCTGAAATCGTTACAAAACACTCAGCCGCCGCCACAGGTGTGGTCAAGAACAATGCCAATGCTCGCCGCCATTATTGAGCCCTCACGGTGCTGGCAATTGGAGCGGTAAGTGGAGGGTGGAAGATGTGTCTTGAAACCTAGCCCCCATATTCTCCGTACCTCGTCTGAGAGTCCTCGGACAGACGGTACTTGTGATCCCGTAAGTGAGATTTCAACCGAGCACGTCTAGTCTGGGTGCCTGCAAGGTAGTTTGGGCATTTGGTAGTTGCTAGGGTAGGTAGCGATAGGAAGGTTGTGATACATCACTACATGGTAATTTGACGTGGGTGAATGTTGTGGAGGAGTGGGACTCGGAGGAGAAAGCAGTTGAGCTTGGCTGATCGCACAGCCTCGCGAGTCGCCCAAATCCCAATCCCAACCTCTAGTCTCACTTTGGGTTCGACTGCTTACTCACGCCACATTCGCTGTGCTTCACTTTGTCGTTCCCTAGCATGGGAAACGTGCATGTGGAGCAAGCAAGTGGTCTGTAAGACGAGTGATATGCCAGCCCGGAGCATGAACCAGCCACCCATCAAGGCACGAACGTTCGCGGGCAGTCCTCGTTCAACCAAAGCCACCTAACAACATCTGTCGTTGAGAAATGGCTTTCATGTACAGGATGAGAGCAACAATCGCGAATCGGTAAGGATAACATGGTGCCCTAGATAGCAACCTGTTTGCCTTGCGAGTCGCGACGGATCCAACGCATTATCATCAATGTGCCGGGAGGGCATGGCAGTGTATCGAGATACCCTGGTCGAGCTGAATGTAACACGGGGGAACACCTACTGTGGTAGGATACTGCAGACACGTCATGTCGCAAGGCTGAAAGGTGCATCAGGTGGACCATATGAGTAGTCTGGGGAGAGTTGGCGCCGTGATGCAGTGCCAGTGGGCTGTGAAAATTGACCCCAAGCTGAGGGACCTGGGGACTCAAGTTGGCAGTTGAGCTCAGGCTGGGCCAAGCTTGAGGCTGGCACGTGGCTGGATACGCCACGGCCATCATTATTGGAACGCCTTATCAGCCTGATCTACTTTGTGGCGATTGTGGCGATTGCGGCGCTTAGATGATGATTCGGACGGCCCTACCGGACGCTTCAAGTGATTTCTCCTTCGAGCGGAATGTGGTTACTGCCAATCTGGTCTGGCTAGATTCGTGATGCGTCGCCCAGAGTGGAAGTTGCTGTGGTTGACAACGGGAGCAAGGAAGGAAAGACGCTTGGGATGGTTCGATGCAACAATCATTCGACGTGGCGGTGGTCCCTTATTCAACTGCCTACAACTGCATTATACAGCAAGCCGACCTTCCAATCGTTCTCGCGTGTGTGCATGCAAGGAACCGCCCGATTCACGCAGTTATGGACGCGAAGGCACGCTTGATGTCTCGAAATGCCGCAGGGAGGTACCCCTACAAGAAATACCTAGGTACCTATAGTAATACAAGTTGCTCTTGTAGTTCCAGTTAGGGTCGGTCTTGTATTGACGAAACAGCAGCCGCAGCGTATCGGGAGTTTATCATGGCATTAGTATATAGGTCGGGGTTTGGCTTCCATGATGAAAGCACTGGCGACTTGTCAAGAAATGGTAGCCACGTTCTGAAGAAGACACATCTGGAAACCAAGATTTGTTTTTGTTCTCGTTCAGTTCTCGTTTCCGATTGCCTAGTCATTTAGCGGAAAGCACGGCATGGTGCACCAGTGGGACACCCCCACAAGTAGTCGAGCATACAAGCAAGGGGACCGAGCGCTAGCAGAGATGTATTCTATCTATTCGAGCATTACTCTTTGTCGAATTTCCCTGGACAGTTGGTCTTGGGGTTTGCCTTTTCAGTCGGGTCTACAACTTGTTGGCCTGGGAAGCAGTATCCCATTGGTAACCACCAGCATCGCTGAACTTGTAGCCATATGATGCGGTAAAGTCGTCAAGTACAGCGGGGCCTCGAGAGCCTGGAATCTGTTAGCCAAAAGGTCATATATATTACACGATATTTGGGCACTCACCGTAAGGATACTCCATCGGCACAATCTCCTTCTTCTCGTCAAGATAGTGCAGCAGTGGGGTAAAAATCCTCCAGCTGGCATCGAGCTCATCGTCTCTAACGAAATTACTGTGATCACCCTTCATGGCATCCAAGATCAAGCTCTCGTAGGCCTCTGGGATCTTAAGGTCCGAAAAGCGTCGGCGATAAGTGAGATCCAGCTCGGTAACCACTGTCTGCATGGACAAGCCGGGCAGCTTGGAGTTCATCTTGAGGTAGACAGACTCGTTCGGCTGGATGCGGATGACGAGCTCATTGCGCGGGATATCCTTGAAGATACCCGAGGTGACATCCTTAAATTGGATGCGAATCTCAGTCTTCTGCTCGTTGAGAGCCTTGCCTGCTTTGAGGATGAACGGGACACCGTCCCAACGCTCATTTTTGATGAATGCGACCATTGCGCAAAACGTGGGACATCTTGACTCCTTTGGAACGGTGTCATCTTCCTTGTATGATGGCTTGGTGCCGTCCAGCGACTTGCCATATTGGCCGATGATGACGTTCTTGGGCTCAATTTGAGGAATACCACGGAGGACTCTGACCTTCTCATCACGGATGTCCTCGGATGAGAAAGAGATTGGCCGTTCCATGGCCAGTAGGGTAAGTACTTGCAACAAGTGGTTTTGCATAACATCGCGAATGATGCCGAACTCGTCGAAGTAACCACCACGCCCTTCTGTGCCGAATGGCTCTTTGAATGTGATCTGAACGCTATCGATGTGATTTCTGTTCCAGGTTGCGCCAAAGAACTCGTTTCCGAACCTCAAGATAAGCAGGTTCTTGACCATTTCCTTCCCAAGGTAGTGATCGATACGAAAGATCTCTTCCTCTTTCCAATCCGGCTCAAGAGCCCTTTGCAGTTCTCTTGAGCTACCAAGATCTTTGCCGAAAGGCTTTTCGATGATGATCCTGGCAATTCCCTTTTGCGGATAGCAGTTTCTTTTCAAGTGTTGAGAGACGGGAATGAAGACGCTGGGCGGTAAAGCCATGTAGAAGACCCTGTTGGTCTCCTTGCGCCCGCCCTCAATGTCCGCGATGTGCTTGTCAAGTTGTTGGAATGGCTCATCTTGATCATACTGACCAGCAATGTAGGTGCAGACTTCAGAGAAGGCCTCGAGTTGTTCCTCCACCTCCTTCGTTGGTGTCTTTATGTAGGACTTCACTCGCTTGAGGTATTCCGCGCGGTCCATCTTGGTGCGTGCATATCCGACGATCTTGATGTCCTGTGGCAGGAACTTATTGCGGTACTGTTCACGCGTATGTCAGCACATAACCAGACTAGTGAGAGTATTCTCAATGCAAGCTCACCAGTCCGAAGAGAGCAGGAAACGTTTTCTTCTTTGCGAGATCACCAGAAGCACCTAGAACCACAATGACTGTGTTCTCCTTGAGCTCAACGGTCCTGTGCAGCCGTGGTATTAGTGATTGCCTGTGGAAACAAATAGTTGACCGCAACCTCGCAGCCCAACATAGGACAAGGCTCACCCGGCATTCTCAGGGTCCTCCGGTCGTAGTAACGTGTCGGCCATGATGAATGGGTGTGGAGAAAAGGGATACAGTGCTCCCGATATGAGTAAAGAGAGGATTTCAAGTTGCGACGGTGAGGAGGATCTAGGAGGAGGGTCGAGGAATTGTAGAGCCTGCACGGAGTGTGTACGATATGGTGGGGCAGGAGCGATCACAGCTGTCTGCCGGCTGCGGCGTTCTACACGGCGGAAATAAAAGTGAGGTGGACGTCCGGTGGGAAATGCAACCTCGAGCTCAATTCCTAGTGACGTAAATAGACTCTTAATATGGTACCGGTAGTGACACTATCTACCTAGGTAGGTAGAACTTGACAAGTTATGCTGAGAAACACGGCGTAGAGCTCGCAGCAATATCATTTCTGTAATTGACATACGTCAATTGTCGCATGCCGCAGTGCTCATCCGTTCTGTCGTCACTACCTAATCAAGCTTCATCCCACCCATTACTATTTCTCATATCGTAAAGCCTTGGTTATGGTCGGTGAGCCCCTTAAGCAATGGAAGACTCGGCTACACGATTATGGTTCCTGACGACCTGTAGCTCCTCCGCCTTACTGTGCTACCGCTGTGCTTCGCTGGATCAACAGTCTAATGTAATCTTACAGCCTGTGCCTCTCTGGATACTGGAAAGTGTACAAGTCATGCTGAGCTGGCACTATGTAACTCATGGCTGGTCATGATCAAGAGCAACTAGAAGCTTTCTCCCGTAGGCAGATGCCACAGAGCTGAAAGTGGTGGGCTTGAAGGTGCATCTCCAAAACACTGTCAAGGGGTAGGAAACGTTCACCGATTTAGGCTATTTCCTAAATATCAGATCATCATAGCTGTTCACGCAAGGTATTTGCTTAGGGCCTGCATCGATGAGTCAAAATGTGTTGATGTACAACGCGCTCTTAGGTGTCGAGGAATGCGCTCCCTCCAGCCTGAGCAGCACAAACAGAAATAGACGGGCGTGTAAGTGTGGTGGAAAACTCTAAGTTTCAGCGGCCGGAAGATTGATATAAGCATAATGACACTAAATCCGTAAATTCCGCAGCCATGCGCCAAGATTTCTGCTTTATTGCTTTTCGGGCCTAGCGCACCACACACCAAATTTCGAGACCGCAGTCAATCGATCCCGCGACGACCAAGATTAACGCAAGCAGTCTCGTATCAAGCACCGTTGCAACTTCAGTCTCTTTTCAGCTCATCACCGAGAGACACCGCCAAAATGCCTGAGGGAGGACACAGACGTATGTTTAACCGAGTCCAATCGCTTCCAGAGGTATCATGATGACTGACTTTTCTTCTTCCACAGTATACGTCAAGTAAGGCACCTCCTACCAAACCCGCACACGAGTAAAGCCGTTTTCGACTGCTGGAAAGGGCCAGGTTGCACAGAGACACAGAGACTGACATGATTGCCACTTACAGGGGCAAGCACCTTAGCTATCAGCGCGGCAAGCGCAACACAAACCCGAACACTTCCCTCCTCAAGATCGAAGGTGTCGAGGATTCCAAGGCCGCCAGGTATGCGCTCCGTCATAAGATATCCGAACAACAAAACTTGAAATCTGGAAAAGAGGACTGGGTTAACACATCCTACAGATTCTATCTTGGCAAGCGTGTCGCATTCGTCTACCGAGGCGCGAGGGAACGACAAGGCAGCAAAATCCGAGTTATCTGGGGCAAGATTACCAGACCACATGGCAACTCCGGTGTGGTAAGAGCCAGTTTCAAGCACAATCTACCACCTAAGACCTTCGGTGCAAGCGTTAGGGTCATGTTGTACCCAAGTTCGATATGATTTGATTGTTACCCATGGGGTCGGGGAGGTTGAGACATGTTACGAAAAACACGATACCATTGCTTCGTGGCATAGCGGAAAACGGACAGCTATGAGATGCCACGGGATCCAGTCTTCGGAGCGAAGCTGGCAGATTCGCCGAGCACAATGACAAAACCCTCAACACTGCTAGAGTCAACGTGACGTCTTTTCCGGACCGTGGATAATGAAGTTTGACTTCGCAATTGGTACAACATATGTACTCCATTCTGTCCCCAAGACCACTGTCCATGTCAGACCTTCCATGCATCAAGAACAACGATCGTTCACGAAGTGGCATGCTGCCGTTCTTTTGTTCAGGTGTGGATTTCGTGGCACTTTCTGAGTCTGCCGATGAGATTTTGTCTCCATAATTGGTCTAATTCACGCATTCTGCCCGGCTGGGATAGATCTGACAGACTCTCATGGTGCATTGAACAGCCCCCAACCGTCCCCAGCAAACCATGAAGCAGAGACCATGGTCCTACGGTCATGCATGCGTCTTCGGAGGGTATGTGTTATATCTGCTACGCATCTTGTTTTGTGGCAGCATCAGCGTCAGTGAGAACCCCCACCCCAGTGATAGGTTTACACTGGCGAAGAGATATGTCCTTGCTTTCGTCGGCGCACATAATCTCTTGTGATACGAGGCCTTGAAAACAGCGCTGGACTCGCATCTCACATGGGCAAATGTTGCGGCCGTCTTCAACATTGCCTGTATCTGTGTCCTTGCTCCGATTAATGCTGTTCTTCATGTACTTTGTGCCGCGTGTCATAAATGTCGGTTTTTGATACATGGCTATGGCTTGTTCTGCATGATGGGACCTTCGCATGATAGCACGTACTGTGGTAGGATCTGAAATGCATGGAAGAATGGTCGATGAACTATGGTGACCGGAGGTCGAGCATCTTCGACGCACATTCGACGTTGACTGATCACCAGACTCTAATATGAAGTGCGCCAAATAACTATGCCTTTTAGTAACGTTATTCGTACTCTCACCAATTCATGATAATAACAGCATGCAGAGAAGCAATGCGCTGATCCACATGCCTATGAGGCTCTGTGGATGACCATTGACGTCAACCATTGTCTACCCTGCACGCCTCGGGCCGTGAGACTTGCTTCTCTTCACGTTCCATCCAACCAAAAAGAGCCTCTATCCCAATTCAGCACGTACCTGCGTTCGAGCATACGCACTACCGCTGGCTCTTTTCGAGTCCTCCTTTCCAACTCGCTGACGGCAAGAACAGGACTCATGGGGCACGATACGAGCGTCCGTACACTCCCCTGCCTCACACCGCCTTCACCGTTGAAATTACCACTTCGTCATGTCTAGCGAACACGATGATACCGGAAGCACAGAGCAAGAGGAACGGGAAGATACCGGTCGAGCCACTCAATCCTATGACTACAAGAACCTCGAAGCGGCCACTGCACCTGCAAATGGCAGAACACTACTACCGACTCCTGTGGCCAAGCTTGTTAGTGGTGGAACGGGGCTTCTATCCTTCTACGTCCGCGCTGGCTCCAAAGTTGGAGGATGGGGCTTAAGCGCCAGTAGAGTTGCCACTCTCAAAACGCTGTCGGTGACAAGCAATGCTTTGGAGGCGGTGCTGGTCGCAGCTGGGCGTGATGCGTCAAGTAACTGTGGGCAGCTTGCAAAGGTGGAGACAGAGAGTATACTGGAGAGAAGTGTACATTTCACCACGCACTTAATATGCTCAAGGCACTGACTACTGCGCAGATATCTGCACTACACACAGCGGTTTCAGCCATGTCTTTTGCAGCGTCTGCGGGATATCAATTGACTGAAGCATCAATAAACTCGTTGTCTGGTTGGTCCATACACGGGCTATCCACACTGAATGCTATATTAGGCTCAACGGAGTCCAGCCGGGCTGTCGCTGCTATCATCACTTTGTTAAAAGAGGAATTGAACAAGCGCGAAGCGGATGGTCAGGGTGAAGTGGTTTCTTATTTTGATCTTCTGCTAGGTACCGTTGCATTTGTACTGCTCCAACGATGGGGTCGAAGGCAGACGGAGTTGGGATTTCGTGAGGCTGATGTTGAGGAGACGATTTGGGATGCAGTTATAGATGACCGAGGCTTCAGGGCCGAAGTAGTGGGCACGAGGCGTACAGACACAGTCGAGCTCAATGCAAACCACGAAGCACAGTTCGAGATGTCAAGCTCGCCGATGCACGAGGACGATTTACATATATTTGATACAGAGTTTCAGACTGTAAATCCCAACTTGAGCTACAGTGCAGAAGACCAAATTATGCCATCGGATCAGGAGATGCGCGACCGCATCATCAGTCAACTGCCACTCGGTGCTCGAGCGATAATTACGTCTGAGACAATTACGGCGAAAACAGTTAAGGTCGACATCTATGGTGTTGCTGGGGCGAGTCATATTGAACCACCTCCAGGGATGGTGCTATTCGCAGAGCATTTAGCTTATCCCGACCAAGGATCCGGCATTCAGGATGGTCCAAGCCAGACCGTCGTCTTTAGAACAGGTCTCAAGCGTTCCAGTAATACCGAAATCGAGCCGCTCGAGCATCCGCGTCTGGCATCGGGCAGCGAGATGGCACCTGAAGCTTCAGACGTAGACGATGTCATGATATTGCGAAGTGGTTCTCGAAGGTCTCGAACTCCACGGCCACTCACAGAACAGAGATTGGCTACTACGGAGGCGGTGGACGTTGCGGCTACCGACATGCCGGAGTGCTCTGGCCGGCTTGCGAACCAGAAAAAGATTCGACGCCCTGCGGAACACAACGAAAGGGAAAAGTCCCCAAGTAAAACACCTTCAATCCAAAGCACTAAGGGTTCCAAATCAAGTACAAAGGCAGAGAAAGCTGGCGGAGCCCTGAGAAAGGCGCCTAAGTCATTGGGTGCTCCGCAACCTTCAAGTGTGGTAAAAGATACTCGTGCACCAATACCTCAGAGACGAGATGGAAACCACCTCAAGTCGGAGGCCGGAGAATATCGCTCTATACCACCTGTCCCACTCCACGAGACCCCAAGGAAGATGCGACTTATGCCTTCGCTGAGCCATGGCTACACTCCGTTGGCTAGTCCTGGCTTGTCGGTTTCGCCTGGAGTGCGCGGTACCGCTTCCACTAACTACTTCAATGTGCGAGAGAAAAGACGTGACTCCACTGTCTCGCAAACGGAGTCCTTCTCTATTCATTCCATTGAAAGCAGGCCGGGGTCTCCTAATCATACACGTACTCATAGCAGATCCGTCAGCGGCCTTACAAGAACCAGATCGGAAATCGAGATCAACTCAAGCAGTGCAACTGAGGACCGTTTCGGCTCTTCCAGTGGCGGACTCATTCAGGTGCGATCACGGTCCTTCCTACCCAGTCTCTATTCAATGGCAACAAAACATTCTGAAGAAGCCATCATTCTGGCACCGAGGAAGCCGCCACAGAGAAAGTCTATATTCGATGATCACCAAATGCTTGTAGCACTCGCAGACAAGGGAAAAGTCCCTGGTATGTTCCCCAACCAACATTTGATAACAACGATTCGGCGGTTCGCGAGATTCGCGTCTGCCTCTTATGGAAAACAGTTCTTGCACATAATGGGCATATCGAACGCAGAGAAGCGCCTTGCCCAGTCGCAGGGAGTTATGACGATGGACTCACATCATGAGCATACGTCTTTCTCAGACCATACCGGGTTGCCGCCCGATTGCGTCATTTTATCGTCCTTCTACGACCCGGAAGGGGTTACAGGCAATACTGAGTGGGCTCCATCAGCCATATCCCCGTTGGTGCATTTTGTTACAGTCGACCACGATGCCAATGCCATAGTACTGACATGCCGGGGTACTCTTGGATTTGAGGATGTGCTTACTGACATGACATGCGATTACGATGATATTGACTGGCAGGGCCAGCAGTACAAGGTGCATCGAGGTATACATGCCGCGGCCCGACGACTTTTATGTGGAAGCGGGAGCAGGGTGATGACCACCATCAAGTCTGCTTTGGAACAATATCCATTATATGGTCTAGTCCTCACTGGTCACAGTCTGGGAGGCGCCGTCGCTGCTTTGCTCGCAGTGCTAATTTCGGAACCGTCCGAAGAGGAGAAATCAGGGGCAGCATTCGTGACTGCACCCGCGCAAAAGCTGTTGACAAGTTCCGTTAGGGGTCCTCCAACATACCATGTGCCACTTGTCAGCTTGCCAGCCGGTCGACCCATCCACGTATACGCATATGGCACTCCAGCCACGGTGTCGGCATCTTTGCGACTAGCGACCCGTGGTCTCATCACCACCGTCATCAACTCCTCAGACGTAGTCCCATGTCTGTCCTTGGGTACGTTGCACGACTTTCGGGCTGTCGCATTACACCTCAAGGCTGATACGACTGGTGCTATGGCGACGTTACGGACCAAGGTACGAAGCCGCGTGATTGGACATGTTCAAAGTGGATTCTACGATTCTGGTCCACCGCCGCCAGAGAACACAGCGGGAGATGGGTTGGGTGAGGACAACTGGGCATGGTCTGCACTCAAGACGCTGAGAGCGGCTATGACGAATGACAAGCTCGTGCCGCCAGGCGAGGTATTTGTGATCGAGACGTCGCGGGTTTTTGACAGACTCGAGCGTGACGTTGCCAGAGAAGCTGTATTTGGCCCAGACGACGGAGCTGGGGTCAGATCGGAGCAGTTGTATCGAGCGCTGGGACGTCCGGCAACACGGGTTCAGTTCAAACTAGTACGTGACGTTGAGAAGAAATTTGGCGAGCTGAGATTCGGAAGAGACATGTTCAGCGACCACAACCCAAAGAAGTATGAATCGAATTTAGCGGCATTAGAGAAGGGCATATTGGAACCATGAGAGAGTTTTCACAATGGCGTAGCGATGGCATACAGAGGTTCAGCCTTGCATATCAGGCGTAGGGTTAGTCAAACCCTCGGCGTTTGATGGGAGCTCGGCACACATATGGCATTATTTAGTCTTCCCCAGAAATTCGAGCGTGTTCCAACTACTTCCGACGCTGCATTGGAGTGAAATTCAGACGATACTCCACAACGGCGCCGGCAATGATCTCCAGGCTTGTCCCCGGCTTGCGCTGCGAAAGTGATATGCAAGTCTCGGTTCCATCGTCACACGTGTATCCGTCACACGCGTATCCATCATCCCAGTGGAGGACGAGATGATCGGACACGGCATTTTGTTGAAGACAAAGATGTCGACTATTTATTGTAATTCAAACAGGTTCTGATCACTAACTTATCACCACCTTGTGCACAAGCCATATGCTTGGTTATGCACATTGATGGAGCCACGGCCCACGGCCATGCCACAGCGCAAGCGTTGTGAGGCGTGAAGCTTGAGTACTTTGCCGACGATATGCCTGCTCGGGTGGCTTTTCTGGCTCGCACGGTTCCATCAAAAGGATGACTTGGGATGCCGATTCCGACGCGCCAGGTTTCACAACGATCGTTGTTTGCCAACCATTTTTACACATGAATGGCACTTTGACATTTATTGCTAGACAACCGTCAGTAGCTGCTAACTTACACAACCTTGGCGAAGAGACGAGACAGCGGGAGAGATGTACGAGTATGCAGGAAGGTTTCATGGTGTTTCGTTGGATAGGCGGAATTGATTAGCCCACGATGTCTCAGAAGTGATGATGTACAAGTGCAGATGAGCGGGCCAAGACAAGAACCATTCACTGGCATGGGTTAGGCTGAGGTGGAGCGTGCTACGATGTTGCGACACGGACGTGATAAGGCTTCGGATAAGACGCGGCCAACGAAGCGAGGCCAAAGCGACTTGGCAAGGGAAGAAGGGTGGAGTGAGTGGAACCTGTGGAAGGCACAGGCGGAAGTGCAGGTTGACCACC
>Ga0210040_10007304_pt1 | contig 13441 bp, 13 predicted proteins | sample CryGeyCG12114_NA_FD_185462 | JGI IMG/M metagenome (GOLD analysis project Ga0210040, IMG submission 185462) | Groundwater microbial communities from aquifer - Crystal Geyser CG19_WC_8/21/14_NA (SPAdes) (version 2) | ecosystem: Environmental > Aquatic > Deep subsurface > Groundwater | place: USA... | reverse complement strand
TCCTACATGCAAACTGGCAGAAGTGATGGGCCCATACCCTCCCATGGTAAATGGAACTAACAAGGGAAACGACCAGAAGGATATGCGCGTGTATAGTAGTGACTAGTATTGAGTGCGAGCGAGGAGTAGTAAACTCTGCTCTTTTTTTGATTTTGGTTGGCCATATCCCAATGCATGGAGAAGCGTACACAGTGTGAGTTTGAGTGGGAGCATAGAACAAGTAGAGTCCTTTGCCTGAGCACAGACAGAGAGAGAGAGAGGAGCAGTAGTTAGTTGTGGTGAAAAATGGAGGACCAACTCCAAGTAGTGCTGGCCAAAGAGAAAAACTTTTCTACAGACTTGTGTATCAAAATTTCATCAGATTGTGAACCTCAACGCAAAAAACGGTGTATTCGGTTTTCATCTGACCTCAGTTCTGAAGACGCATTGTCTGTGGGCGACTCTGGATTTGGGGAATTCAGCTCAACATCCAAGTCTGAGCAAAATGGCGGCGCTCAACCTACGTCCTTCTTGCATGTTGTCCACAATGGTGAGTTCTCATTGGTTCTGTCGCTTTGGGGGTTGCGAACAGGGGTCGGCGTCTTCTCCAAATTCCGCACCCATGCCACCCCACTGGCCAGTTGACTTATAATCTCGCTAGAGAGCATGGCCCACTCTTTTCTACCTTTTGTACCAGTGTTGTTGTTTTTCTTTTCTTGTAATGTTTTGGCCAAGATGCAGAATCATCATGTGATCATCATATTCACTCAATTATGCGACTGCAGATTCGCAAATACTAAAATTAGCTCTTTCCAGCGAAAAATCCCTGTAACGGTTTGCTGCGTCCAGTTTTCAAAGCATTCTTACGGCCGCTAGTGCTAATTTTTCGGTCTAAAATCTGACACAGTTTATACAATTTTATTTTTACCTTTCAATTGGTGCAGTAGTTGGTTTAAATGTATATGTATGTATAAGATTCATTCATAATTGAATGTAATGTAAGCAATGCAATTTTTAATCGAAACTAAAGTTTTACTTTCACTTTGCAGACGCGACAGCATTAGTTTTCGAAAATTCGATTCAACCAGCGGTGGCCCTGCGGACGACCTCAGTAGATACGATTTCTTCGCTTCAAACTGAAGACGGAGTTAACGATCTCTCATTATCATACACAGAAGAGGAGGACGAGGACTACAAGCCGAAAGAATCCAGTGCTGCAGAAATCGGTGCGGCAGGTGCGACCGACAGTCTAAATAGCAGTATAAGTGATCCAGGCTGCAGTAGCAGCAGTCGCTCAAGTTCTTCTTCTGGGAACCGGGACGATGGGGATGAACTAGACGATCAGTCCCTAGAGGAATTTCTGTTGTCCAACAAAGAGATTACTTCCAATCCATCTAAACTGCTGATGATGCAAAGATTTCTCGCCCATTTTCGAAACAATCCCAATGACCCTCATCTACAACACTTTCTTTCACTATTGCTTTCTGGTAAGTGGTCAATTTCAATGTTCAGTGGTGTAAAAGTTATGAGTTGTGGACCCGTGTTGACTGTAATTTGTTGTCTAGGTCCAGAATATGCTCCACCCAGACTTCGACTACGACACATTACCAACATTTCGGATGCTGCGCGACTCTTGAGGTAAAAACGTGAAAAGATCGATACTATGACTAGAGTAAGTTTAGCAATCGGTATGCGATGACTGGACTCTGTTTTTTTTTGGTTTCCGTAGGTGCTCCAAGAAGATTCTAGTGCTAACGGGGGCGGGAATATCGGTATCATGCGGGATCCCTGATTTCCGTTCAAAAGACGGACTCTACTCCCGAGTGTCCAAAGTGTTCCCGCATCTCCGAGATCCTCAAAGCGTGTTCGACATTCGACTCTTCAAACGAGACCCACGCCCATTCTTTTTGACGGCCAAGGAAATCTACCCAGGCCAGTTTGAACCCTCACTCTCTCACAGATTTATCAAAAAACTCGAGTCTAGGGGTCAATTGCTCCGGAACTATTCTCAAAATATTGATACCCTGGAGACTATTGCGGGGATTAAAAATGTGACCATGTGTCATGGATCCTTTGCCACTGCCACCTGCATTCGATGCCATCACAAAGTGGAGGCCGATGCGATCAAAGATAAAGTGTTGACAGGGGATGTGGCCTTTTGTTGGAAATGCTCCACTCCTGAAGAGATTGGTCAGTTCAAGTTCCCCTTGGTAGAGGCGCCAACATCTTCTTGTCCTTCAACGCAGAGACCTTCATTGGACAGTGATGACGACGAAGACATGTATCCACTTCCAGATCCTCCTGTGTTGCCTCCTGTCCTGAAACCGGACATTGTGTTCTTCGGGGAGGATTTGCCCGACGAGTTTCACAATAATTTGCAGCTGGACAAGACGGAATGTGACCTCCTTTTGGTCATTGGCTCCTCTTTGCGGGTTCGGCCAGTATCCCTCATCCCAGGTAGGTCTACAATCTCCCTAAAAGTGGAGATTTTTTAATTTTGTATTATCCATATCCATATCATATTTATGAGTCGAGTTTCATTGATTTTTTCACTTGTCTTACAGGAATGCTTCCTCCAGAAGTGCCCCAAATCCTGATCAATCGAGAATCTCTGCCTCATTGTAGCTTCGATGTGGAGTTATTAGGGAATTGCGATGGAATTCTGTCCGCACTTTCTAGGGAGATGGGCATGGACTTTCAAGAATTCGTTTCCGACAAGGAATTGAAGTTGGTGGAAAAGCTGGATGCGCAAAATGAGATATCATCAGGGGTCGCGGACTCTGAGATTGGTCATCCCAAGTCCGAGCATGACATTCAAGCTTTGAAGGCTTGTTGGGAACCCAAAGTGTCGGAGAATCTTTCTGAACGGCTTCCAGGTAAAGAAAAGCTATTGCCATTGAAACATTTACTAGAAAAGTCTATATAAAAGTGAATGAGTTTTTTACTATTATTTTGTTTAAAAAATAATTGCAGAAAACAGCTTCTACATGTGGCGACCTCGTAAGTACATCTTCGAAGGTGCGGAAGTAAACTATGACCCAGCGGAAGAGGAAGATTCCACTGAGGAGGACTCGTGCAGCTCAAGTAGTAGTAGTCAGGCAGAGGATCCAGTGGACAATGTTGTACTAATGGAGAATTCAAAAGAAACGCAAGAGACTGATCCCAATCCTATAGCTACGGAAAACATGATGAGACCACCAGAGGTAGCACACGACGATGAAACTCCCAAAACCGGATCTACCCAGAAGGAATAATGCATTGGGTTCGATGTCCGGATTTTTGAAATCCTCTGGGTATATAGTTAGTTAGTGGTATGTAGTTCGGTATTATTTGAACCATGTATGTAACACTGTGAATATCTTGGCTACTCACCAACTAACTTACTCTAAGGATATGTAATTTTGTATCGTGTGTGGGTTGGTCGGTGTGTAGTTGATATTATTGTGATAGCAATTTTGATTCCTGGAGTACGGATTTATCATTTTGGACTTGGTCTTGGAAATGCAAGTAGCAAAAGGGACGCTCCAGAGAATTCCTGTAAATTGCGCTGTTCAGACAAACTATCGTGTTTTCAACAACAGCAAACTACTATCGTTTATGATTTTTGGCAATTATGGCTGTAATTAGTTAGTTTGTTAAACTCGGATGAACTAATGAAGGAAGGGTAAAAAAAAACTTCGACGCAAAAATGTTCTTGTTAGATGTTGATGTATGGGGAATTGAGAAATATGAAAAAAGAAAGAATAAATGTTCATGTGTGCTCTTTATTTATAAAATCCCGTGTGTTTGTTTTTCTTGTTTTTGGTTAGTTTATTTTATCTCTGCGGAGGTGTTATTGTACATAATATGTATTTTAGTTGTATGAATGTGAGTGCAACTAAAAGTATGAACTATTTTTTATGAATATAAAATACAGGCGAGATGTTGAATGAATTTTTTTTATGCAAATCGAAGTGTGCAATGTTACAAGTCTAGATAGTCTTTTAAGTTATTGTTCCCTTTCCTTTTTGCGGATTAGTCAATCTGGAAAAAAGTAATAAAATGAGAAAACTCACTTGTTGACTTCTGAAGGAATTCTTTGTTCAGTGAAATCATAGAAGTAGATTTATATAATACACTATACATTATACATATACATATAATATACTATACAGTGAATGTGAAATCTTCTATTGCATTTATGAAAATCTAAGAGGAGTCAAGTCCTAGCTCCTAGCATTGACAGAATGTACGCGGGAAGTCAAACATTTAAACAATTCGCGAAAGATTTATCGTGTAAAGCAAAGTGTAAACGAAACTAAAAACAATAACGAACTACCTATAATAATAATAATTAATTTAATGAGTGTAGTTAAAAGAGAGCAATAGTTGCACATTACAACGACGGTACAGTGTCATATTGAAAACTGATAAAATGCCAAAAAATAAAGCATGGGGGGAAAACACGAAGGCTTCAGAAGCGAAAGCCCGGAAAGCAGAAATCATGAAAAAAGAGAAAGACCAGAAGGAGAAAGCCTTGGAAGATGCCTACTGGGCAGATGATGACAAGCAGTTGGCCAAAAAACAAAATAAAAAGGTAAAGCAGCTAAGGTAGATCTTAAAGCAAAATTTTACCGCGAGTCATTGCACACTTGCTTAGTTTGACCCCGCATTTCATTTCTCTTATAGGAAGAGCAAGAGAAAAAACGGTTAGAAAAACTCCAAAAAAAGAGCGAAAGTAAACAATTGGCTGAAGAAGAATTGGAAAAATTTGCCACTAAAGAGACGACAAAAGCGCCAGCCAAAATCACCCAAGCCCAAATTGCCGTAAGTAGCTCAAAATTAATGATAATGATTGCACGAGTTTAGAATTCCCAATCCTCAGATTAGAGAATTAGACTGTGATTGTGGTAATAATTTTGTAGGCTGAACGAGAGAAACGTGAAGCGGCTGCCCGGAAAGCTGCTAATCCCAACAAAGCCCCCAAACCAACCCCTTTGGTGGAAAATCTAAACCGGGCGATTGGAATCGAAGAAGAGGCAACCACTGTGGATGAAGCGTTGAAAATGTTGTCAGTCCGAGACTCGACGGGCAAAGAGTCGGGCATTGACAAACATCCGGAACGAAGGCAAAAGGCGGCATACAATGCATTCGAAGAAAAGAGACTGGCCATTTTGAAGGCGGAGAACCCTTCCCTCAGATTGTCCCAACTGAAACAGCTAGTTTTTGAGGAATGGAAAAAGTCCCCAGATAATCCAATGAATAAGGAGCGGGCTGAGTATAATTCAAAATAATAGTCGGGACTTTTTACAATGGACGCATTTTCCAAATATCACGAATTTTCTGGTGTAACAATAACAATAACTCAATGCATTTCACTTTTGGCAGTTGCCAGGCAATTTTTGTTGATCTGCCGTACCTTCTACCTACAATACTATTCTATATACCTTGGTGTAACCTTGTACAGCGCAAAAATAAATGAATATGACCATTATGTGTACAAATTAAAACTACAACGGGATTTGTATGTATTCATTTATTTCTATAACGAGCAACAATTAACAAGACAAACATTCAACATTTGTGTAACTGACTACTGACTATAAGAATGTTAGCTTTTGGAACAAAGAGGTGAAAACTTGAAAAACGGAAATACAAAATGCATAAAAGTTCAGTTTAAAGTTTGCAAAACATTTTGTTTAAATTCTTCGGCCGCTTTTGTTTTCTTCTTCTCTGGGAATCCTGGCATGAGATTCAAATGGGTGTAGTTCTTGGTGGGATGCAATAACTTGAGATACAAATCCGTTTTGAGATCCAAAAATTCCTGAATCTCCTGGAATCGGGGATGGACCACTTTGATTTTCTTTCCTCCCGCCACCGGGCCACTATTCTCATCATCTTGGAGCACATGCACAGAATCGTCTCCAGAGCTGCTGGACGTATTATTCGAGTCCATGTAACATTTCTCTTGGAATTCTGTTTCAAACGGAATTAGACATATCGAATATCGAATTTCATATTCTCTATATATGTGTACAAGCTGCGACTATTTTTTATAACCTAAGTCCGTAATTGATGAACGATTTATACGTACCAAAAAACTCGGGTTTCAAAAACAAATGTTTTTTATGGGCAATCTTCCCCTCACTGGCAATATTGATGGCCTGCTCAGCCGTGAGTCCAGCCCTGTAGCGCAACTCGTTCATCAACTTGCCCTGGATCCACAATGGACACTCATGAGACGTGCTCGGATGAGCTCCATTGCAGTTGACACATTGAGCAAAGTTGGACAAACACCGATGTTTCTCATGACCCAGGGAACAAATGGAACATCTCGGTTTGGCCCGGCATTGCTTCCCCTGATGACCGAATTTGGAGCACCGGGCACATTGCATGGGATTGGGCACTTGCACTTCGTAGTGACGACCGAACATGTACACTGTCAGGGGAAGAACTCGAAGATCGAACGAGATGAAGGCACAAGGCTTTTTGCGTCGATAGTCGGACACTGTCTTCTCGGTCACGTACCGAACCGAGTACACTTCAGGGACCGTCTCCCGGATCGCATCTTTCAATTGCGCTGGGTCTTTATCATAGGGGACGTCTCGGATGAATCCAACCACTCTGCATAACATAGATATAGTAGAGATTTTACATTTTCCGATGCTTTAAAAATTATGGCGAGCATTTTGCATCTATCCAATTTACATACCTTGGCGTATCCGGATGGGTCATTTTGCAGGGAATGCCCGCAAAGAACTTGAAATCGGCCAACTTGTTGATAAAATCCTCCCTGGGAGATACAACCTGAAGGCCCCCATTCTTCATTTTCTCAAAAGCAAAAGGGACCATCTTGACCATCTCAACGTTCCCTTGAACCACATGGTCCAAGATGGCCACTCGCAATTGTTTCAAAATCACTGGGTCCGGCAGATTGGTCATGCGGCAACCCGAGGCTTTGGAGTAAATGGATATTTTGTATTTGCATTCCGAATCCCCTGGAGTGAGAGTCCAGTTGCTTAGCTGGGCCATAAGCTCGGTGACCCCAGAGTCTCCCGAAGTGGACGCACTTGACCCCAGGTGTCGTTGCCCGGGAGATGACCCGTTTGCCACATTATTATTGTACTTGGGGGATGAGCTGCAAACTGGGGCTGGGATCTGCAGGGTGAAAGATTCGTCTTGGATACCATCCACGAGTTCCGGCTGGGATTCCGCCATTTTCTACAGACGGAATAGAATAAGTTTTCCTTTGCAATTGTGGCTAATGAACTCATCAACAATTCGTTTTACGGTAGGAAAATCAATTTACCTTGGTAGCCTTGGTTATAGCTATAGAATTGTGTGAAAGTTTCAAAACGTATGACTTCAAGGAGTACTAATGAGGGGTTAGTTAGTTAGTTTGTATTTTGTCAAATAAGCCAGAATGAATGAATGGGACGACTGCTCTGGACGAGGTTCTCAGAAACACTGAATTTCAAATTCCATTGATGTACCTTTCCGGACACTTTGTTTGTTTAAAAGTGCAAATTTGGTTTCCGTGACAACAATGGATAGAAATAAATGATTTTATTGCCAGTTATCTGATTTACATGCTAAACTCACAAAAATAAATATAGGTATCCAAATTTCCAAATTATCACACAATATGGGAGTGTCAAAAAGTTTAGTTGCCTTTTCCTCGGCGTCCATTTTTCTTGGAAGTAGCAGTGGTCCAACCAGCCGCATCCCCCAAAGCATCTGGGAAATCTTGTTCGCTGAAAATACCGTCCGGACCGGGGTTGGATATTGACAAGCCACTGAATCCGGGAACCGGATCCTGGACAATATTAGCAGTGGACCCCGAATTATCATTATTTTCACTTTGGAAAGACCTAGTAATGGGTCTTGGTTTGGACTCAGGTATTTTAAATGTCAAAGACTCGAGCTCATGTTGCTCAATCTGAGGGATTTGAAAAGCAGGCACGAACTCGTCAAATAGCAATTTCACAGTACGAATCACAATATTCTTGGCACACCAACTCATTTTATCCTGATTAGCGGGCTGCTTATGAAAATCACAGTTGATTTCGGTCACATAATTGTAGCTCCCGCGTTGCAAAAGCTCCATTGCATACGTTTCTGTAATGAGCCGATTGCCATACCGGGGATTCAAGGCGGCGGCCTCTGTAGCCAATCCCAAGACCAGTTGGCCCACACTGTAGTACTTGAGGGGGTAAAAAAATTCCTCCAGTGTGCCCTTGTCCGATCCTTTGGAATTCTTGAGAAGCCAGTCGATACAGCTTTTAGTATGATGCAAGAACTGGGGATACACGAACACACAAAGGCCCGTCTTCTTGTATTTCTCATCCTCCCCAATATAATCTTGGATGAATTTCTTGAGATTCCTCAAAATGCGATCATAATCCGAATGCTGGCTTTGGAACAGCTCGGACCCCGGGAATGGCAATCCGGTTTCCTGGACTGAATCTTGCACTTTGCTCCGAGTGCCTAAAGGGAAATTCTTCGTGTCCACGAGATCCGCATAACATGACTTGGGCACAAATCCCCGGGTCAAGTTGCACACTCCGATAGCCAACTCTGAGGGCCAACATTGACCCCCGGAATTCCCGAATCCTGTTTCATACGAGTCTTCTTCCAGACTTTGATTTGTTTTCATGATCAGAAAGTTTCGGCATTGTCCATCAGTTTTGCAAAGGAATTGAATGTTTTCCATCATCTGACATTTCCACGCTTTTTGATCCTGGATCTTCTTTTGGACAGAGGCTATGCTTTCTCCAGTGTTTGTAAATTTTTGAGTGTTGTCCACCCCATTCTTTTCCACGGCCAGCTCTTTGTAGCGCTCTTTCTCCTCTTTTGAAAGTTTCTGTCCAATCAATCTCCATCATTAATGATAATTATCTAAAATGGCCTTTAATTTTTAGTCCAAAAAAAACAGTACCTGGTAATATTTATCGCCCACAGCGAACAATTCCTTCTTACCGAGTTTCCGGCCTTCTGACCTTTCGATGTGCGCCCGATTTTCTTCCACGAAAACCGAGTAAGCACCTAACTTTGCTTTTTTTGGCATCTTTAATTATTACCCCCTAAATGAAGTGAAATATCGAACCAGCTACACTAAAGAATTGTAAAAATAAGAAATGACATTGAACTTAAGCAATTTACAATCCAAACGTTGTCCACAACTTTGGCGCTCCATTTTACTTGATGCGATCGACACTATAGCTGGCAAAATGCTAAACGTAACTTCACATGCATGCCAAATGCCAATTCCTCCATAAAATTAATGAAATTATGAAACAGTGAAATGAAACTAAATCAATTTAACCAGAATTATGCAATTTCTAATTTCACACGCCTCATCAATGAACTATATAATTGATTGGAAGTCTATGTGTCCTCATGTGTTTATATAGAATGAATTATTTTGCATGCTAGAATTGTTGCTTTAATTTTTGCGATACAGAAAATGTTCATTACAAAATCAAAGTAATCAGGAACTGTACTACACGGCTACTTGATTAGATTCAGGTACCAAATGCATTAATAATAAATTGCTGTAAAGGAAGCTCTTTAAAAGTGAAAATGAGATGTTGATGAGAAATCGGGGCATTGTGACAGTGGCAAAGTGGCAATAAACAGCACCTATTTACTGTCACATACTACAAACGCATGCACTACAAGATTAGTCCATTATTCCGCTAATGGATTTCACTGATAATGATGAGCAAGTCAAAATCTTGGCTAACTAACTAACTAATGTCACACCTCACTTACCTGAACTCATTCTTTAATCTCATTAGCCTATGGCTTCTTTGCATCTAACTAACAACTCTAATGACTTTTTGTAGTAAAAAATCCATGTTATCTTCACCAAGTGGTCACTTGGTCTTTAATTTTGCAATACAATGTGTCCACTATTAAGGACCACTCGTCACACTCATTGTGAACCAAATTCACTTTCAGTCTCGAATCCATTTTAGCACCAGCACCATGTTGCTGCACATTTTGCTATTTTACATACCACTAGTGACTGGTGACCAAAATGGGGGGAAATCTCTATTTGACGATTTGCCACTAAATGGTGCGCTAGTGGAGTCTGAATCTCAAATCAAGGATTCGTCTCTGTTTTCCCCAAAAAGTGAAACTCGGACCAAAGGTGGATCCTTATTTGATTCCCTTCCCAATCAGGGAGCCCTGCCTTCATCTTTTTCTCACTATGGACATTCTTCTTCCGAACGGGAAGAAATTGGGGCGAAAAAACGAAGTTCTAGGGAATCTCTACTGTCTTCCGTATTAACTGCAGAAGCGTCCAACTTTGTGGCCTATCCTCCGGAATCTGAAGTTCGCATTCTATTCAGTGACACCGAAAATAAACATGATCTGGACAACAGCAATAGTGGAGGGAATAGTAATACCATCATTCCTATCATTTCTCCTGCACGGAATCAAGTTTTCAACAGGCAAAATTCTGGTAAACTTTTCATATACAACACCAAATTATTATGCTACAAATTTTTTCGCCTGCCCAAAATTAAAACTTTTTTTTCAGGCTCACCTCTCCGATTCAAAGCCCAGCAAGTGCAATATTTCACAAACCAAAACTCAAGACACAGACCACAGAAGCCATCTACGCAGTACGGGGCGCCCTCTATCATCCGAAATATTCCCAACCATGCCTACCAAACTAAATCTAGATCGCGCACACCAAATACACAATATGGCGTCCCACTACCTGTAATTAAAACTTTATCCCGAAACTATGGACCCCCACAAGAACGAAGTAATTTCAAATCTTCCTCACATAGTCCCCGGAGGCCCCCAGCTACCCCTCCAGACACCCTCATCAGTATAGAAACCCATTCCCATTCATTTTCGGATACCAGTGAGGCCACATATGAAGACCAAGGAGATGAATTCAAAACGCATCGCACTTTGTTCACCATTGGTGACCATCCGGATTCCTCAGGAGGTTGGGGTCCTTCCCCACCACCGACCAATTCTCCAGTTTCAAAGGGATGGGGACCTCCTCCTAGTCGTCATCATCATCATCCCCCAATTCCCCCGCCCTCATATGGTCCACCACCCCCTCCCCCTCAGAAGGATGTGGCGCCCCCAGCACCGCCCCCCAACGATCGGTATGAAACAAAAATCACCTTGCAAACCATTCCTGTGACCCGACAAGTCACAGAATTTGTCCAAGTGCCCAATATTGTGCACACTATAGCAACCGGGAGCTCGGGGATACAATCGGATGCAATTCAAATGCCCGCCCCGCCCCCCAGGCACCAGAATAAGGGGTGGGGAAGACCAAATGGATTCTTCAGGAGTCCTCCAAGTCCTCCTCCGCCGCAAAGGAAAGCCTCCATGACGACTGAACGACCATTTGAATCCCATCTGAAGAAGATTTTGTTCTCCGCAGGCGATTCTACAAACACTAGGGATGAACTTTTGACAGAATTGTTGCTAAATCAAGGGGCAGGTGGAGACGATTTTGATTTAGAGTCCTTACTAGTCAACAATAGACAGATATCTCCCCCTAGAATAAGTTTGGGTGGACGATTTCGGAATCTGTTCCGAGGTCCTAATGACATTGGGGGACGAAACAACATTTTGGGAGGAAATCTTCTGGGGGGACTGAGGAATCTAGGCGGAAGGGATGACACGACGATTCAAAATCTGGTCCGCGAAATTCGATTGCAAAATGCGTTGTCCAATTTGCGAACCCAGATTAGACAGCAAGGGAACAGTGCTAGAAGGGATCGGGACAATTTGAAATCTACTTTCTACAAAAGTGCATTGGCCCTGAGCGCCTTGAGTTTGCTGCCCAGACTTGCGGCTCCTGCCACGGCCATGGCCACTTCTTCGGCAATCTCAGCTCCAGCATTTATGATGCCAATTTTGTCCGGACGGAGAAGGAAGAAAAGAAATACATGGGAAATGAGTTCTTTTGATCAGTGTTTGAAAACTAATATGAATTCTACAGTGAATTGGATAGATTGTGCCAAAAATTTGAACCAAACGGATAATCACAGTGGTTTTGTACTGAAAACATTGCTAAATGAAATTGGGGAGCTTTTGCCTACCAAATTTTCAACAGAGAAGAATATAAAATGTTTGCAGAAATTTGCTTGCGATGGATTGACTCAAGTTTCAAGAAGAAATAAGTTGGTTTCCGATTTGTAAGTAACTTAAAAAATTTAAAAAATTTAGACTTTTTGGGTTACATATTTTGTGTTTTCATTTTTAAGATTTACAGAATTTCCGGGAAATAATCCATGGACAGATGCAGTAGGAAAAGCAGCCATATTGAAAAATTGCCGCCATTTTATTTGCAGTACAAAAAATATTGAGACGTCAAACTTTTGAATGTGATTTTCAAATATTTTGAAAATATTTTTTTACCTTCAAATTTTCTTAACTTTCCTTTACGTAGGTCTGGTGTATTTTTTCATATTTTCTGTGGTAGTCACTTATAATTTACGACACGTTTTTGTAAAATAAAATTCTGACGAATATGGATAATCAACAATGGAGTGCCGCATAATTATTATGAAACAATGCATTTCCTTTGCTCAGTTAGTTATTAAGTTAGAAAGTTGTAAAAAATGTAAATGTTTGCTGCAACTAAATTACTGACAAATGTTTCGCATTTATTGGTCAACTGTGAAAAAACAGACAGACAATTATGATGATGCAAAGGAAAGTGAAAATTTCATTTCTCCCTTTTATTACTCACTAACCATACACGTCATAGTGTAATATATTATCATAAAGTTATTCAGTTGGTTAGAAATAATAATTTGCGCACATCTGTGCACACAATGCGAAAATTAAATGCTCTTTCTAACCAACTAACTAACTAATCTTTGAACTTTAATAGTTGCTCTACAGTTCAAGAGTCAAGTATGCAAACTAACTATGAATTCACAGTCTGGCGTCAAAAAATTTACTTTAGCCATTCAAATTCGTCTTGAATTTCAAAATACGATTTTTTGGTCGAATGGAGAAAAATCTTCTTTTTTCGAAAAAATATCTCATCTTCATTTACGAATTACTGAGAATTCCATGCATGATAGTTAGTTCAGTGACCGTGAATAAACTTGATTCGCACACACGCTAAATTCCGTATCTCGAACTGCTGTCCTATGCATTTATTCATTCATTCAAAAAATTGAGTCAATATTTTACTCCCTACTCACTCATTCCTGTTATGTTGTGTCCCAGTCACCCAAACAGGAATCTTCACACATTGTTTACATTCAGTCAATCCTTCTCTCAACAATAATTTTTTGCAACATTTTTTCATCCATATGACCTAAACGCTGCAAAATAAATTTTTAAATATAACATGTCCGACCTTAGCGTACCACGTACTTCTATTTTAGTAAAATTTGTTGCTATGCCAGAACCCCAAATACTATATTTGAAGTACGCATTATTGATATCCCATAACCCCACATACTTCCATGTTAGTATTTAAAAA